>Ga0209554_1000011_pt1 | contig 125135 bp, 126 predicted proteins | sample MarorgKNORR_S2LV_5_FD_188221 | JGI IMG/M metagenome (GOLD analysis project Ga0209554, IMG submission 188221) | Marine microbial communities from the Southern Atlantic Ocean, analyzing organic carbon cycling - Bottom_A/KNORR_S2/LV (SPAdes) (version 2) | ecosystem: Environmental > Aquatic >...
GGTCGCGGCCCAATAGGTCGTTTCTCCTCCTCGCCGTAGAACAACTACGACTCGTCGTCGTGCCTACTATTGAACTCGCGAGACCCCTGCGCGCGGCCCGCTGTACTTCTACCACGGGCTGCTAGAGCTCGAACCAGAAGGTGCTGCCTTCTTGCACGACCGAGTCGACTCCGATTCTCCCATCGTGGGCCTCGACTGCGAGCCTGCAATACGTGAGGCCGAGCCCCGTTGATGCGAGCTTGACCCTCTCCTGCTTTGCTTTGATCTGGCCGAACTTCTCGAAGATCATCTCCTGATACTGCTCGGGCACGCCCGGCCCTTGATCTCGAACCTCGATGCGGGCCCGCGAGCCGTTTGATACGCGGACAGACACGGCGCCTTCTTCGGGCGAGTACTTGAGCGCATTGCTCACCAGATTCGCTACCAAGCGTTCGATGAGTTCGGGGTCGAAGTCAGCCGTCGCAGAGCCCTCGACGGTGATGTCGCGTCCGCTCGAGAGCCCGGCCAGCGACTCCACCGCGGTGCGAGCCGTGGCACCTAGGTCGCCAGGCCTGCGTTCCACGGGCATCTCACCCGGCTCATCAGTGTCCGGCTAGCGACGTCGTCGTCAACGATCAGTATGCGAGCCATTCCAGGAGTTTCGACCGTTTCAGGAAGATCCTTTACGTTTCCACCATGACGGAACCGAACCTACGCATGGAAGAGATGACTTGGCCGGAGGTGGGTCAGGCACTGGAGGCAGGCTTCACGACAGTCGTGGTCGCTCTGGGCGCCACGGAGCAGCACGGGCCGCACCTACCTCTACTCGTCGATGCCGCGCGCGGGGACCGGCTTGGGCTCGAGGTCGCTCGGCGACTCGGCAATGCGCTCGTTGCGCCGACCATTCGTGTGGGTTGCTCCGAACACCACATGGCTTTTCCGGGCACGCTGTCACTGCGGCGACAGACGCTGGAGGCCCTGTGCATGGACTATACGGTCAGCCTGGCGCGCCACGGATTCCGGCGTGTCTGCTTCGTTCCCTCCCACGGAGGCAACTTTGCGCCGCTCGCGGAAATGCTCGACGATCTCCGCAGCGCGGTCGCACCAGACTGCGCAGTAGACGCCTATTCGGACCTGATGGGCTTCATGGCGTTCTGGAAGAACGCCGTCTCCATCGAAGCTCCCGGGTTGGAGGACAGGGTCGGGGGCCATGCCGATATCTCAGAATCCTCTGAAATGCTGTGTATCCGACCTGACTTGGTGCACGAGAGCCGGGCGGAACGCGGCCACGTCCAGGACTTCGACGAGGAACTCGCCGAGAGGATCTTCCGCGACGGCTTCCGAACCGTGACCCCCAACGGGATCCTGGGTGACGCGCGAGGGATGAGCGCCGACATCGGTGAGCGGTGCATCGCGAGCGCGGCGGACGGGATTGCCGCCGCTCTTGACGCGAGCGATTGAGTGCAGGGAACCCCGCCGCGACTCGCGTTCTTTGTCTCGCCCCATGGCTACGGGCACGCCGCGCGTTCGTCGGCCGTGATGGCCGCGCTCCACCGAAAGAGCGGCGTGGAGTTCGAGCTCTACACGACCGTGCCCCAGTGGTTCTTCGAGGAGTCGATCAAGGGACTCTTCCGCTACCACCATGTCACCTGTGACGTCGGCTTCGTGCAGACATCGGCTCTGAGCTACGACTTACGCGGTACTGTCGAGGCACTGCAAGACCTGCTCCCCTTCGAACAAGCACTAGTCGATGACCTCGCCGCCCGCGTGCTCGACGCGGGATGCTCGGCGGTGGTGTGTGACATTGCTGCGCTCGGTATCGCGGTCGCCGAGCGCGCGGGTCTGCCGTCGGTGCTCATCGAGAGCTTCTCTTGGCAATGGCTGTACGAGCCTTTGCACGATCGGGCGCCGGAGCTCGAGCGATTCAGTGGCGAGCTCCGTCACTGGTGGAGAAAGGCAACGGTGCACGTTCAGACTGAGCCGCTCTGTTGGCGCGACGACTCGGTGGAGACACTGGTCGACCCGATCAGCCGGGCTCCCCGGCTTGAGCGCGAGCAGGCCAGACTCGAGCTCGATATTGCTCCAGATGCACGAGTCGTCGTAATCACCATGGGCGGCTACCGTGAAGGCATGCCGTTTCTGGAGCGGCTTCAGGCGATGTCCGACGTGGTCTTCATTGTGACCGGGGCGAGCGAGACGGCGCGCTACGGCAACCTGATGCTGTTCAGCAGCCACGACGCCATCTTCATGCCCAACCTATTGCGCGCCGCCGACGCGCTGGTCGCGAAGCTCGGGTACGGCATCATTGCCGAAGCCTGGAGCGAAGGGCTCCCCTTCGCCTTCGTGAGCCGACGCGACTTTCGGGAAATGCCTCCCCTGGAGGCGTTCGTGCGCCGTGAACTCTTAGGCTTCGAGATAGCTCCCGAAGACTTCGCCGAGGGTGGTTGGATCGACCGCGTTCCGGAGTTGCTCGACCTTCCGCATCGACCGCGAGCGGGTAGTGGAGCCGATGACGTGGCGAACGCCGTGTCGGCCCTCCTGGTAAGCGAGGGCGCTCGCTCAGTGTCAGAGTCCGGAATCGAGGTCCTCTAGCAGAGCCACCGCCTTGGCGACGATGGTCTGCGCTTCCGATCGTGAGCCGGTCAGCCTCAACATCTCACGGATCTGGCGGTCTGCGGCGTCATGGTCGCCCCGGTCTGCGTAGAGGAGCGCGAGCTCGTAATGGTGGTCGCGATGCAGGGGTCGCCGGATGCGGCGGCTTCGAGAAGGCGCTGAGCTTCCTGCCAGGAGGCACTAGCCAGGGCTCCTCTGCCCAAGACTTTAGTCGCGAGAAACCTCCTGACCCGGTTCATGCGCATGATCGCGGCGTGGAGTCTGCCGAGCAGATGCTGAGCTCCGGGATGGTCCGGTTGCAAAGAGAGCACCGCTCCCTCCTGGGCGTGCAAAGCCTTCGCGAGCCCGATCTTGGTGTGGCCACCCTCGATTTCGGTTCGACCCCCGATCACCGTGGCGAGCGCCGGGGCGGCCGGGAGCAGTCGAGCGTCTGCTCAAAGAATCTCTTCGCTGGTCGATACTCGACGGTTAGACCCCCCACCACGACCGACACAACCCGGTGAACGTTTCCGCCCCGATCACGAGTCATTTCGGCAACCGAAGCCCGGGCAACGTCGTCAGTTCGGATCCACGCGCGCGACATGCCAGGCGCGGGCGACCGTTGTCTCTCAGCCAGACCCCATCAAGGGGTCGGTGACGCCGATCCAGTGCACCGCGACGAGCCCCAGCACGCCGACCACCAACAGGTAGTAGATGGCCGGCAGCACAGTCTTGCGGAGCGTCGCGCCTTCTTTGCCGAGCAGGCCAACGGTCGCCGAGGCCGCCACGACGTTGTGGATCGCGATCATATTGCCCGCGGCGGCGCCAACGGCTTGCAGCGAGACGATCATCACGGTCGACATCGCCAGACGTTCCGCCACGCCGAACTGGAATTGGGAGAACATGAGGTTGCTGACGGTATTCGAGCCCGCGATGAAGGCGCCGAGCGCGCCGGTCCAACCGGCGAAAAACGGCCAGACCTGACCTACGTTGTTGGCGACCCAGTCCGCCATGGCCAGCGGCATCGACAGTAATTCGGCACCGTTCACCTCGGAGTTGATGTAGACGCGGACCATCGGGACCGTGAAGACGAGCACGATGCCCGCGCCCAGAAGTACCTTGCTCGACGAGCGCACCGCGTCGGCCACGTCGCTGCCCTTCATCCCGTGCAGCACCGCGGTGATCGCCACTACGACGAGCAGAACGAAGCCGGGCAGATACATCGGGGTCGTCGCCGCCGTGATGCTCGATCCCAGGATGTCAGCCCACTCGACTTGGAATCCGCGCAGCCATTCACCCAGTGGCAGCGACTCCCCGCCGCCGAAGAAACGAATGCCCGGTTCCGGGGCTCGGGTCCAGACGAGCAGGGCCCCGAGGATCGCATAGGGCGCCCATGCCAACGGCGTAGAGATGTTCTTTCCCTCAGGGACGTCTGCGAGCTCGTCTTCGATGCCGCTGATCCAGTCGTCCTCCCAAGATTCACGTGGTGGGAAGTCCCACGTGTCCTTCGGCAGCAACCAGCCCCTGCGCGCGATGTACACCACGATCGCCAGCCCGACCGGCGCCCCGAGCAAGGAGGGGAACTCGGGTCCCAAGAACGTGCCGAAGAGCACGTAGGGCACTGTGAACGCGAGCCCGCCCAACAGCGTGAACGGCAAGATCGACAATCCCTCGGTCCACGATCTGTTCTTGCCGAAGAAGCGCGTCATCATGACGACCATCCAGGTCGGCATGAGCACGCCGGCCGTCGCATGCAACAAGACCGACTTGGCGGTAACAAGCTTGAGATAGTCGAGCATGGTCATGTCGACCGCGGCTAGGTCGGCCAAGAACGACTCCCCACCAAGGCCGCCCTGCACACCTACCAGGATGGGAGTGCCGACTGCGCCGAACGTGACCGCGGTGCTCTGCACCATCATGCCCAACATCACGGCCGTCGCGGCCGGGAAGCCAAGCGCGACCAGCAGAGGAGCCGCGACTGCTGCTGGCGTGCCGAACCCCGCTGCGCCCTCGATGAAGGAGCCGAACAGCCAGGCGACGATCACCACCTGGACCCGCCGGTCGTCGCTGATGCCATTGAAGCTTCGGCGAATTGCGCCGACGCCTCCGGAGCGCTCGAGTGTGTGCAGCAGGAGGATGGCGCCGAAGATGATGAAGAGCAGGTCGAAGCTCAGGAAGAGACCTTGGATCGAAGCGGCGATGATCCGAAGCAACTCCATGTCCCACGCGTAGAACGCTACGGCCGCGGCCGCGACATACGCGGCCGGCATGGCCTTTTTGGCGGGTACACTGAACCCGACGAGCAGGACTCCACCCAACGCGATCGGGAAGAGCGCGAGCAGCGCCTGGAGGCCGGGGCTCATGAGTGCCTTCCTAGAACGGCACTCCGAGTGCGTCGCACAGGAAGCTCATGAAGGGCGTACCGGCCTTGAAGATCTTGGCGAGCTCCTTCGGCAAGTCGGCGCTCGTTGCGAACGATTGCGACAGGCGCCTCGTACCAATGAAATCCTTCCATTTCAGATCCTCGATGAGCGGATGCTCGGGGTCGAAGCCCTTGGGTGGGCGACTCAGCTTGTCTCCTTCGAGCTCCACGGTATCCCTGAATTTCTCGCCGCGCGAGGCCCTCTTCCACGCAGCGGGCTCTGCCACGATGTGGTCGCGGATCGCGCGCAACGCCTTCGACTCGGGGCGCCAGATGCCCATGCCCACGAAGGTTGAGCCGGGCTCGAGGTGCAGGTAGTACCCCGGGGCGTGCGCGCTCTTGCTCTGCTCGTGTCGGAAGTGGATGCCGGTATGCGTCTTGTAGGGGCTCTTGTCCTTCGCGAAGCGCACGTCTCGGTAGATGCGGAAGAGCGAGCGGGGCCCCGCCATGAAATGCGGACTGAGCTTCTTCAGGTGGGTGGCGAAGTCCTCGATGAAGCTGAGCGAGGCGTCCTTGATGTCGGCTTCGTACCGGTGCTTGTTCTCGGCGAACCATTCACGGTCGTTGTTGTCCGCGAGCTCCGACATGAACCGAAACGTGTTGCGCGTGAAGTACTTCCTGTTAGCCACCGTGATCCTCCTGCCCGAGACCGTCGGCACCGTCCTTGAACGACTTCCTCGAGAACAGCTTGTAGAGCAGCCAGATCACCAGGCCGCCGCCCAGGACAACGGGAATCCAGCTGAGAAACTTCCATAACAGAGTACCGGCCAGGACTATTCCTCCTCCCTGGAGCCATCCGATCGCCTTCCCCTTCGTGCGCGCATCCTTTAGATCGGTTTCGGTGTACACTTTCTCAGGAAGGTTCATTTTGCCGTGGCGCTTAAGGTAGGATTTGCTGCAAGATGTGCCGCCTGCCCGCGAGGCACCACCGAGCGGTTTTCAACGGTGAGGCGACCTGGGTCGCGCTTCGCCGATGTCGGGCCCAAGTTCCAGCAGTGCCGTGCCGTCATAACACAGATCAGGAGACCGCCATGACCAGCTTCGCTCCCCGCCACCGGCTGGCTCTGGCCGTAGTGCTCTGCTCAGCGGTCATCGTCTCGACCGCCTGCGCCTCGACCGGACGTGCCATCGGAGGTGACCCCTTTCAGGGCGGTTCTTCGAGCCCACGACGATCGAACGACAGCGCGGGAGAGCTTCGCATCCAAGTGCGGAACTCGAACTTCAACGAGGCCACCATCTACGCCATCAGGTTGGGGAGTCGGAGGCGTTTGGGTCGGGTTCAGGGTGCGAGCGACGGAGAGTTCAGGATGCGCTTGGTCAACTCGGACCAGATTCAATTCGAGGTGGATCTGCTCGCGAGTCAGGGCTGCCTGACCCGACGCGTCGTCGTCGAGCCCGGACAGACGGTGCGCCTCGTCATCGACTCATCGAGCCGACCGAGAAGCAACGGTCTCAACAGTCTTTGCGAGGTGCAGCGCGGCCGCTGAAGCCTAGGGGTAGAGCCGTGCCGTGTCCCAGCCGTCCTCGGACCTGGTGAAGACGAGGCGGTCGTGCAAGCGGTCGGCGCGCCCCTGCCAGAATTCGATTTCTTCGGCGCGCAATCGGTAGCCTCCCCAGAAGGACGGCAGCGGTACGTCGTCTCCGGGGAACCTCTGCTGGGCCTCCAGCAGGCGTGTCTCCAGCAGCTCGCGCCCACTCAATGGCTGGCTCTGCTTCGACGCCCAGGCGCCGAGGCGTGTTCCTTTCGGGCGGGACGCGAAGTAAGCGGCGCTCTCTTCTTCGGATACCCGTTCCACGGCCCCCGCCACCCGGACCTGGCGATGTAGAACCGCCCAGTGGAAGCACAGCGCTGCGTGCGGGTTCGCGTCCAACTCAGTGGCCTTCCGGCTGCCGTAGTTGGTGTAGAATACGAACCCGCGCTCGTCCACGCCCTTGAGCAAGACCATGCGTACAGAGGGTCTGCCGTCACCCGTCGCCGTAGCCAGTGCGACCGATTCGGGTAGCAAGATACCGGACTCCTCAGCCGCTCCAAGCCAATCACCGAACAGCTCGATCGGATCCATATTCGAAGCGGCTTCCGGCAGGCCGCTGGCGACGCCTTTCCCGAGCGTGAGAACGGTCTTGATGGACGACTTGAGTGACATGCCGGGAAGGTGCCCAGTCGGGTAGCACGCCACAAGGACGGATTGACATGCCCCGAGTCAAAGCTATCTTCTATTATATCCCCCCCCCAGGGGGGTAGGGAGAGCCCAGGTTCAGCAAGAGAGTTTTCGCATGAGCGATGAAGGAAAGCACGACATCCTACGCCGGCTCAAGAGCGTCGAGGGCCACGTGAGAGGTGTCGAGCGCATGGTCGAGGAGGGCGTGTACTGCATCGATGTCGTGAATCAGATTCTCGCCATCCGACGGGCGCTCAAGAAGGTCAGCGGCCTCATGCTCGACCAGCACCTGCATCATTGCGTGACCAGAGCGATCCAGGGTACAGACGACGCGGAGAAGGAACAGGTACTGGGCGAGCTGATCCAGGTGTTCGAGGCCACAGGCAAAGCGTGAACCGACTTCTGAGGAGAGGACAATGACGAGCAAGACCGTGAACGTGCCCAACATCAGCTGCGGGCACTGCGTGGCGACCATTGAGCGCGAGGTCGCGGAGATGGATGGCGTGTCCGAAGTGAAGGCTGAGCAGACCTCACGCAACGTGACCGTCACGTGGGATCCGGACACGACGGACTGGGTTGTGATCGAAGGCCTGATGGCGGAGATCAACTACCCGCCGGTCGCGTAGAAGCGCTCGCGCCATGACACCTGAAGCCGTGAAGCATCGCGAGCTCGTCCTGCCCATCACGGGCATGACGTGCGCGAATTGCGTTGCGACCGTGGAGCGCGCGCTGCGAAAGACAGACGGCGTGACCGAGGTTTCGGTCAACTACGCCACCGAGCGGGCCACCGTGCACATCGACTCGCCCACGCTCGGTGTGGATGAGCTGGCAGCAGCCGTCGAGCGCGTCGGCTATGGCGTGGTGCAGGCTGAGGAGGCGGATCTCGAGGACGCGGAGGCCGAGGCCCGGCGCACCGAACTCGTCAAGCAGACGCGCCTGTTTTGGAGCGGGGTCGCGTTTGCCGGCCCCCTCTTCGCACTCAGTATGGCGCGAGACTTTTCGCTGCTTGGCGCCTGGGCCCACGCGAGTTGGGTGAATTGGCTCATGTTCGCGCTCGCGGCTCCGGTGCAGTTCTACGTGGGCTGGGACTATTACGTGGGCAGCTGGAAGTCACTGCGCAACGGATCGGCGAACATGGACGTGTTGGTCGCGCTGGGATCGTCCGTTGCGTTCGCCTACTCCGTTGTCGTGGCCTTCGCGCTCAGCGTCGGAAGCGTGGGTCTCGGCGAGCACGTCTACTTCGAGACCGCCGCGCTCATCATCACGCTTATCAAGCTCGGCAAGCTGCTCGAGGTCCGAGCGAAGGGCGAGACCGGCGAGGCGATTCGAGAGCTCATGAGTCTTCGACCCGACACGGCCCGCGTAGTCCAGGGAGACCAAGAGCTGGAGATCCCGTTGGACCAGGTCGACGTCGGTGACGTCGTGGTGGTACGGCCCGGAGAGCGGATACCGGTGGACGGTGTTCTGCTGGACGGGCGTTCGTCCGTGGACGAGAGCATGCTCACCGGAGAGAGCATGCCCGTCGACAAGGAGCCGGGAGCCGAGGTGATCGGCGCGACCATGAACCGTTCGGGGTCGTTTCGCTTCCGCGCCACCAAGGTCGGCTCCCAGACCGCGCTCGCTCAGGTGATCCGATTGGTGCGTGAGGCTCAGGGTAGCAAGGCGCCCATCCAGAGGCTCGCGGACCGGGTTGCGAGCATCTTTGTGCCGGTGGTCATCGTGCTGGCCGTGGCCACCTTCCTGGTCTGGTGGTTGCTCGTAGGAGCCGGAGCTGCCGATGCCATGATCCGCCTCGTTGCCGTGCTGGTGATCGCATGCCCCTGCGCGTTGGGGCTCGCGACACCTACCGCGGTCATGGTCGGGACCGGGCGCGGCGCGCGCCTGGGCATCCTCTTTCGTAGTTCGGAGGCGTTGGAGCGCGCCAAGCAGGTGCGCGTAGTTGTGCTCGACAAGACCGGCACGATCACTCGTGGCGAACCGGTCGTACGCGGCCTTACCGCAATCGACGGTGACGAGGCGACGCTGTTGCGCGTTGCGGCGTCCGCGGAGCTGCGAAGCGAGCACCCGCTGGCCGAGGCTGTCCTCGATGAGGCGAGGCGTCGAGAGCTGACGATCTCGGAGCCGGAACAGTTCGAGGCCAGGGCGGGCCGAGGAGTGACGGCAACCGTCGATGGCCTAGGCATTCTGGTTGGCACCCGTGCCTTCCTTGAGGAGCAGGGAGTCGAGACGTCTTCTTTGGCCGACGCGGCTGCGCACGTCGAGTCCGACGCGCAAACCCCGCTTTGGGTCGCCACGGAAAGGAGCGTGCTCGGCCTGATCGCGGTTGCCGACGCGCTCAAGGAGGGCTCCAGGGAGGCGGTGCGCGAGCTCCAGGACGCCGGACTGCGCGTGGTGATGCTGACCGGAGACCGGGAGGCTACGGCGCGAGCCATCGCCGCAGAAGTCGGGATTACCGATGTGCGTGCAGAGCTACTTCCGGAGCACAAGGTCGCGGCCATCCGAGAGCTTCAGGAGGACTTCGTGGTGGCCATGGTCGGCGACGGCATCAATGACGCGCCAGCGCTCGCGCAGGCAGACGTAGGCATCGCGATCGGGACGGGCACGGACGTCGCGATGGAAACCGCGAACGTCACCCTCATGCGGGGGGACCTGAGGTCCGTGCCCGTGGCATTCGCGCTGAGCCGGGCGACCATGCGTACGATCAAGCAGAATCTGTTCTGGGCGTTCTTCTACAATGTGGTCCTGATCCCGGTAGCGGCGGGTGCGCTTTACTCGCTCGCGTTCCTGCCGATGATGCTGCGGGCCCTCCACCCGATTCTTGCGGCGTTCGCGATGGCGTTCAGTTCCGTCAGCGTGGTGGGCAACAGTCTGCGGCTGCGTCGGGCACGACTATAGAAGCGCCATCGGCACGGGGGAAACCCTGGACCGTTGTGCGCCGTAGGAGTCGGCATGATTACGATCCTGAAGCGACTCGCCCGACTCGTGCTCTGCTGGATTATCGGGAAGATCTAGTAGCCTGTCGGACCTCCACCTCCACTTCCGGCGCCTACCCCGCTGCCACCTGAGCTAGCGTGTTCCTCAAGCGCTGGTTGAGCACGCGGTAGATCCCTCGCGCGACGGACGGATTCTGTTCGATCAGGCGGTCGAACGAGTCTTGGTCGATGCGCAACATTGTTGTCGCCTCGGCCGCGGTGCTGTCGAGGAGCACGCTTGGCCGCAGCGTCGCGCAGGTGGGAGAAGTTGAATGGAAGCAAGGATGCGAGGCACGTTTCCGGGGGGACCTCGAAAGAGCGTCGCCGCTGCCGAGCGCACCGCCCCGGCTCGGCTTGGACGCGTACAGCAGATCGAGGAGCAAGCGGCCCGCCGCTATACCCGGCGCGGGAGCCGGCAGCGGCGCAAGCGCCTTCTCTATGGCTTCCTGTCTGCCGTAGTCGTGAGCGGCGGCGTGGGCATGTATATGGGGCTGCAGAGCCACACCACACTGGAAGAGGTGCGCGCAAAAGAGGCCGCCGCGGCGGCCGGTCCGGCAGGATCGGGCGAACTCTCGAGTGTGCTCAACAAGGCGATGATGGAACTCTGGAAGGTGGAAGACGTCGAGTGCCAGCGGAACCGCAGATGACGGAGTCGACGGGGTGAAGGCCGCCAAGATGAGGCGTGGCTGGCGAGATGCCATTGCGGAGTCACCCGCGAGGGCACGGATCCTGGTCGTGGACGATGAGGCCGACATTCGGCAGAGCTTACAACGTATCGTGACGCGCTTCGGGTATACAGCCAAGAGCGCTTCCTCTGCCGAGGAAGCGGATCAGTGGCTGAGTTCGGAGCGTTTCGATCTACTCATGCTCGACATCGAGCTGCCGCGCATGAAGGGCGTGGAGTTCCTGAGTTGGGCGCTCTCACGCGACCCCGAGATGGCGGTCATCATGATGACGGGGCTCGACATGCCCGAGGTCGCCATCGAGTGCATCGACCACGGCGCACGTACGTATCTCGTGAAGCCCGTGGAGGTCGAGTTCCTTCGGCTCGCGCTACGAGACGCTCGTGCCATGCGCAGAGTCCTCGTTGAGCGGAACGATCTCGCTGAGCGATCATCCTCGATGAGCTACCTGGACGTCTGACGCAGAAGGCGCGCCACACTAGCCGAGTGCATGCGCAGGAGCGATTCTACCGCTCCCGTTGAATTCGAGTCCGTCCAGCCATCTGTCAGAGCCGCTGGTCGACGTCCGCCAGGAGTGTTCCGATGGTACTGTCTTCGAGCCCCCGAGTCCTGTCTCTTGTCGCGGCGCTGACCCTGGCGCTCGCTGCGTGCGACTCGGGTCCGGCCCGCGATGCCGCCGATCTCGTGCTGCGCGGTGGTAAGATCGTCACGGTCGACGAGGCGATGCCCGAGGCCCAAGCGCTGGCCGCGCGCGACGGGCGGATCGTAGCCATCGGATCCGATGCCGAGATCGAGGACTATATCGGTGACGACACCGAGGTGGTCGAGCTCGACGGCCAGCTCGCCATCCCGGGCTTCATCGAGGGGCACGGTCACTACATGGGCGTCGGGCGCTCGACGTTGCAACTCAATCTGATGGAGGTCGCCAATTGGGATGAGGTGATCGCGATCGTTGAGGCCGCGGTCGCGGAGGCCACGCCCGGGGAGGTAATTACGGGTCGCGGATGGCACCAAGAGAAGTGGGACCGGAGGCCCGAGCCCAACGTCGACGGGCTCCCGTTCCATGCATCGCTGAGCGCTGTATCGCCCGACAACCCCGTGATCCTCACACATGCCAGCGGTCACGCGACGTACGCCAACGCCAAGGCGATGGAGTTGTCGGGTATCGATCGGAACACGGCGGACCCGGACGGCGGAGAGATCGTCCGTGATGCCAGTGGCAACGCGATCGGCGCGTTCCGGGAGACCGCATCGGGTTTGCTTGGTGCCGCCCGGCGAGGAGGAACCGCGCCCGACGCGCGCCGCGTGGCTTTGCTCGCGCAGGAGGAGGCGTTCTCAAAGGGGATCACATCGTTCCAGGACGCCGGCTCCGGGTTTGGAACCGTCGACTTGTGGAAGGGGATGGTGGACGACGGTAGCCTGAAGATCCGCCTCTGGGTCATGATCCGTGCCGGGAACCAGTCCTTGAGCGAGAACCTCGCTGCCTACCTCTTGGTCGGGTATGAAGACCGCCTCACCGTGCGAGCGATCAAGAAGTCGATCGACGGCGCGCTCGGCTCGCACGGTGCGTGGCTACTTGAGCCTTACGATGATTTGCCGACGAGTACTGGACTCAATACGACCTCGCCAGAGAACATCAGAGAGACTGCGCGCTTGGCGATGGAGCACGGGTATCAACTCAACGTGCACGCGATTGGAGATCGAGGGAACCGTGAGACGCTAGACATTTTCGAGCAGGCGTACGCCGCCCAGGGCGATGGCGACTATCGCTGGCGCGTGGAGCACGCTCAGCACCTGCACCCCGACGACATCCCGCGCTTCGGTGCGCTCGGCGTGATCGCATCGATGCAGGGCGTGCACGCGACGTCGGACGGGCCCTGGGTGGAGCCCAAGCTCGGAAGCCAGCGTACGCGGGAAGGCGCTTATGTGTGGCAAAAGCTCATGGAGAGTGGTGCCGTCATTATGAACGGCACCGACGCACCCGTCGAAGACGTCGACCCGCTGGCGAGCTACTACGCCACGGTCTCCCGGAAGATGAACAACGGCGGTGTGTTCTTTGCGGACCAGCGCATGAGCCGCCTAGAGGCCCTTCAGTCCTATACAATCAATGCTGCGTACGGCGCCTTCGAGGAGGATATCAAGGGCTCGCTCACCGTGGGCAAGCTCGCCGATATCACAGTCCTGTCGCAGGACGTCATGACAATCGATGAGGACGCGATCCCCAGCACGGAAATCGTGTATACCATCGTAGGCGGAGAGGTGGTCTATCGTGGAGCAGGAGGGTAGGCCAGGTTCTGTCCCCCAATCGCCGTATTTTTTTCGCTGCGTAAGGAAACAGGCATTTCATGCAGCCCGATCAGACAGGCAGTGACGAGCAGGCAGTCACCAGTGCCTTGCCGGACATTCTCGCCATCATCGAGAGTGCCAAGGCTCGGGGCGGTATCGAGGGACTTAGGAAGTTCATCGCCAAGATGCTGCCCGAGTCCGAAGAGTGCGAGGTCGCGGAGGCTGCTGACGTCGCGCTCGAGATCATTGAGTCGATTCCGATCTTCCTGGCGCGCGCGCGCCAGGAGGCTCAGGCGCGGAAGCTCGGGTCGGTCGTGAACCCACTGCTTGATCACGCCGAGAACTACTATCTGCAACCGATGGATCTGCTTCCGGAGATGACGCTGGGTCTCGCCGGCCTGCTCGACGATTCGTACTTGATCATCCGAATTCTGGAGAACCTAGAGAAGGGGCCGGAGGCGTTTCTCGACTGGGACCTGGACTATCCCGCTCGTTTCCTCAGGAGGCTACTCGGTCCTGGATTGGCTCAGAGGCTCGATGCGATTGCGATCCAGGCGATGCAGGACGTGTCGGCGAACTTATCCGAGGGGTGGTCACAAGTCAGCCATCCGGCTTGAGATACAGCCAGAGTGGCGCCTCTCAAGCCGGCTGTGACTAAAGCCCTAACCAGTTAGTTGATTCCCCGACGTTGATCGCTAGGTGCTCGCCCGCGGTGCCGGGGGCGGCGCCGTGCCAGTGTTCGTCACCAGGGTCGATGGCGACGACGTCCCCGGGCCCCAGGAATAGCTCTACACCGTCACGGTTCACGACGACGCAGCGACCGCTTAGGCCGAACAGCAGTTGCACGTCGCTGTGCGTGTGCCAATGGGTTCGAGCACCCTCGTCGAACGTGACCCGATAGAGCCGCACGGGAAGATCGTCGTCCGGGCCGACCATCCGCTGCATCTGGGCAGGCAGCACAAAATTCGAAGGGTCCGCGGGGTTTGGGGTGCGGCTCGTCTGTTCGATCAATCTCATTGGGTACCTCGCTAGTCGGCTCGCCACTCACTGTGTAGAACTGCGTATGCGAATTCATCTCGCCATTCGCCTCGGATCCAAGAACTTTACCGGTGATGCGCCTCTCGTGTCATACCGAGTTTCTCGAGCACTCGAATAGAACCAGCGTTCGCCGTGTCGCGGCCGGCCCAGACCCGGTGAAGGTCCAGCTCCTCGAAGCCGAAGCGAAGTATCTCCCGGGCTGACTCGGTGGCGATTCCCCGTCCCCAGGCGCTCTTGGCAAAGCAATAGCCGAGCGCCCCTTGATGGCCATCGGGGCCGTTTCGTCCGAGGAGAAGTCTCGTGTGCGCGGCGGTAGAATATGAGGTATCCAACCCGTGAAGGTTCTGATTCAGCACGACATCGCATTCGAACGGACCGTGCCCAATGTCGTCTATATAAAGAACCCGGTGGCCGGTCGCTCTGAGGGGCATACGGTACTCGGGCCCGAACTCGTACCCGTCCACAACGATCCATTCCGCGTCATGAGCCTGGGCAACGGAAGCCGTGAATGCCACATCAGTCCTATGCGTTTCACCATTCAGCGAGACAACAAAGGAGGCCTCGCTTCGCAGGCGCTCGAGGAGCCGCCCCTCCGTGGTGCTCGTCACGAACACTGACGGAGTGCCTCTCCGCTTCAATGCTTGGGCCAACGCGATGCAGCGCATGACGTGGCCAGTACCGATTTCTGCCGACGCGTCGGCGCGCATGACGACCGTCACGATGCAGAACCCAGCGTTATCGCACGTGGTCCGGGGCACACCGCACGGCCACCGGATAGGGCCCTCGCTAACCCCGCGAGTTGCCCTCTCCTTCTTCTTCGTCTTCGGTCTCTTCCTCCTCCGGTTTTTCCCAAAACCCCTCGGTGCCCGTCGTCTCGGCCGCCAGCGCACCATGGAAAAGCACGGCGTTGAAGAGGACCCGAAATGTACCGCGCGGCTGGCCGCGCCACTGGGGCCGGAACCCTAGCAAGATCACGTGGCCTTCACCGAGTCGAACGTCCAGCGCGGCGGCCTGCCCCTGCAGGTGCTCTTCACCCAGCAGGTAGCCGGAGAGCAACGGTGAACCGTCCGGAGCATAGGAAGCGATTACAGCGCCCTCAAAGCCATCTTCAGTCGTGAAAACGGGACTGCGGTCGAAGAAGATCTTGGCTCTCTCGGGCATGCCCGCCATGACCGGATGCCCCGTGTCGATGCGAACCTCAAGCAGCGAGCCCGACGAGAAGAACTCGTCCCGCCCGAGGCCACGCACGACGTTGCTCACCGGTAAGTGCAGCTCGTCGATGCACAGGTCGCTCGACGCGCTCATGCATACCAACGTGCCGCCGTCGCGGACGAACCTGTCGAGTGTCCGGATGCCTTCGCCGCCCAGTCCGCCGACATATTGGGCCGGCACGGACCCAGTCGCGAAGCCATCCATGAGCCCACCGGCGCGCTCGGAGGGCAGTACGAGCACGTCGTACCGGTCACGCAGGTCGCCCGCCCGCACGTCGGCGCTGCGCACGTTACGAAAGGCGAAACCGTGCTGCTCGAAGAGCCATCGTGTCCAACCCTCGTCCATACTGGGAGACCATGGCCGGTAGAGCCCGACCCGTGCCTGGGGAAGGGGCGTGCCGCTGTCGCTTCCGCGGCTCGCCTGCAGCGCGAGGTCGCGCACCAGTTGCTCGACGGCACCTCCGCTGAGGCCCGAGACCACATAGCGGCCGTCCGCGAAACGAACGCTCGCGTCCGCTCGCCAGGCCTCGTTCAAGGCCCGGAAGCTGTTGTTCTGTGCTGGGTCGAGTCGCAGCGCGGAGCCCGACCCTGTGACGCGTCCGGGCATCGGTCGGATCGCGGCTGCGACCGAATCGGAGTCGAAACCGACTCCGGGGACGGCGTCGAAGCTTGCCGCATCGGCGACCTCGGAGTCCCACGCGGTCGGTTGTGCGGATAGCGGTGTCATCGCCGCGCGCACGTCCTCACCCAGGGGCTGACTGGCTTCGATGACGTCCACGTCCATCTGATAGGGAAGCGTCCAGCCGGCGGCATCGTATGGTTGCTCGGGCGGTCCTTCGGGGTACTCCCGCAGATCGGGATACCTCTGCACCTCCATCACCTGCCTGGCCAGCTCACCGAACTCCTGGTCGAGCGGCAGCACCCATGTGCCAGCAGCGTGCTCGATGCCTTCGTGCGTCACGTCGGAAGTTAGCTCGTAGACGCGTAGACCATTGAAGGCGAGGCGACGCAGCAGGTCGGCGGGCGCCACAGGGTCGCGCTGAAGCTTGGGGACGAAGTACGCGAACGGCGGCGAGGTCGTGTACTTCTGGATGACGTCCCGCCCCGACTGGTACCGATTGAACAGCAGGTCCTCCCGGTACTTGGCCGCGTAGTCCAGAACGGCAAGCGAGGCCACTCGCATGTAGTCGACCGCGTCGCCCAGCCGCCACCAACCGCCTTGCCACGGGCTCGGGTAGAGCGATTCGGCCCTCAGGCCTCGTCTGTCCGATGGAAAGTCGGAGAGCGTGTAGAAGTGAGGCGTCGCATAGCGCCAGAGTGCAGTCTCCGTCCAGAACGCCGCCTGGTTCTGCATCATCGGCATGTAGTCGACGTAGCCGGGATACCAGGCGTCGAAGCCGGTACCCATGTGCACGGCGCCGGGCATGCCGCGCGACTCGAGCATCTGCGCGATCGTCATGCCGATGGTGTTCACGGTGCGCGACATGAGCGGCGGAGCGAAACTGGCGATCGGCTCTGCGAACGGCGGCAACCAGATGCGCGTCGGAAACGGCGAGCTCTGGTGATGCACGTAGATGATCTGTGGATCCCACTCCTGCCACGTGCGCGCGAGCACCCGCGACTCCACCATGTTCAGCATGTAGGCGTCACGGTTGTTGTCGTGCCCGATGTATTTCTGATACAGCCACGGCATCGGTGCCACCTCGAATGGCGTGCCGACGTTGGAAGAGTACCAATCCGCGATCATCGTCTGACCGTCTGGGTTCAGTGACGGCCACAAGACTGTGATCACGTTCTCGCGGATTGCGGCGACGCGCGGCTCCTCGCTCGTGACCAGTTCGTACGCGAGTTGGATCGTATGCTGTGCCCCCGCCACCTCCGACGCATGTAGTCCGCCGTTGACGTCGACGATGGCCTTGCCGCGCACCGCGAGGGCACGCGCCGCCTCGTCGGTCAGCTCAGCCGGGTGCGCGAGTTGGTCCGCGATCTCGCGGTAGCTCTCGGCCTGGGCGAGGTTTTCGGGCGTCGAGATCAGCGCGATCCACCAGTCTCTTCCTTCCGACGTTTGCCCGGTGCGCACCATGGTGATGCGATCCGAGGCCGCGGCGAGCCGTTGGAAGTAGTCGACCGACTCTTCGTAGGTCGCCAGGTGGAAGTCGGCGCCAGGGGCAAAACCCAGAACGGACTCGGGGGAGGGAGCTTGTGCCGTCCCCGGAGCCGCGAAGACAGTGACAGTCCCTACGGCGATGAGGGCCGACCGCCAAAAAGTTCTCACCGGATGTGTCCTTTGGGCTGCGTGGGCTCCGGTGGCTCTTGGGGTTCGCTGATGATACGGGTGCTGTCAGCCTGGAAGATTCGCGGGGCGAACTCCCTCATGCGTCGGTCCTTGTCGAGATAGGGTACGCCGTCGGTCATCCAGCTCGGTGCGGGTTCGCCCTTGAGGTGGTGCCCAAAGAACTGGCGCAGTCGGTACTGGAAGTCGACGCGGTTCTGGAGTTTGCGCAGGCCGTGCCCTTCGTCGGGGTACGACAGCCAGATGATCTCCTTCCCGAGAAAGCGCAGCGCGTTGTACCACTCGAGCCCTTGCTCCCAGTTCACGGTCGGGTCCGACTCTCCGTGAAGGTAAAGGACCGGCGTATTCATGTTCTGAACGCCGGAGATCGGAGACTCATCCCAGTATCGTTGGAAGTCGTCGTATGGGTTGGTTGCGTACCGGCCCTGCCCGTAGATGTCGTAGGAGTGATTGTTTTGGCCGCTGCCCACGAAGAGTTGGTTGAACTCGCTCACGAGGTTGATCGGGGCGGCGCCGTGTGCGATCGCAGAGAACATGTCGGACCGCGTCGCGATGTAGGCGCTGCCTCCTCCGCTGTACGAATGACCGCTGAGCGCCACGGCCTCAGGGTCCGCATACCCCATCTCGACCACCTTGCGGACCGCCGCCTCGACAGACTCGAGCATGTCGCTGTGAGAGCTGCCAATCCGGAAGTGCACGTCCGGCTGCATGACCAGATATCCGTTGCTGACGTAGCCCGCGAAGTTCGGCGAGTGTCGGAAGGTCGGCGTCGGGTACAGGTGCAGGTCCTGTGAATACTTCTCGTAGAAACGCACCAGCATCGGCAGCCGTTGGCCCGGTTCGTAGTCATCCGGGATGGCGAGCGTGCCCTGAAGCGGCACGCCGTCGTCGTTCGTGTAGTCGAAGAGGATGCGATGACCCCACAAGAACTCGTCCTGCTGTGGGTTCGCATCCGTGACCCGCGTCCGGCCCGCGAAGTCGTTGCCGCTCACATACAGGTCCGGGTACTCCTGGAAGGTCTGTGCTGAGAACAGATATCGTTCGGCGTTGGCGGCCTTTCTTGGCGTATTGAAGCGGCGGTCTTCCCATGTGAGCTGCTCCAGGTCGTCGCCGTCCAATTCAAAGAAGCCCTCCTTCTTCGTCCACTGCCCGTAGGCGTCGATCAACATCGGCTTATCGAGATCGATCGTACGGGCCTCGGGATCGGTGCGGATATAGCGCAGCCGCATTTCGTCCGCGCCGCCGCGCCCGCCCGTCAGGTTCGTCGCTCGGCTGCCATCTAGCGGCTGGAGCCAGATGTCGTAGCGATCGTACAGCACGACTCCGTCGCCATCATCCGTCCAGCCGGCGACACCGTGCGGGGGCTTCTCCCCGAAACGGTCGTACTCCTGGTTTGTGAAGTCCACCGGGGCCGAACTAGTGAGGTTGACGTGCTCATCGTCCGCGATCCTATAGGCCCAGAAGTCGCCGTCCTTCCAGTAGAGATAGTGCCTGCTGTCCGGGGACAGCCCGAGGGTGCGTAACTGCCCCTCGAGCACCGTCAATCGCTCGCCCGTGCGCGAATCCAAGCGGTAGAGGTCAGCCAGATCGGGCCGCCAATCCGAGGTGTACTCGGTCTCGTCTCGTCCGATCGCCCAACGCCCGTCCCGGGTGATCTCCAAGGTGCGCATGCGCTCATCGGCGAGCGGAACGACGGTGCCGCGCTCCAGGTCCACCGTTGCGACGTACGTCCGGTCTCGGTCGCGCGACGCCGACTGCTCCTGCTGAGACTGAATCCGGTCGTCGGCCCAGTGCCAGATGTTGACGTCCGCCAGCGCCAGGTCGTCTTTCGGCCAGTCCTCCAGCTCGGCGTCCTGCTGCTTGGTCGCAACGAAGAGGATGTTGGCGTCTTCGTTCCATACGAGATTGCCCTTCTCGCTCAGGACCATGCCATCGGCGAGGCCGCCATTACCTGTCGAGTCGATGTCGATCCGGGTGGGCGAGCGGTCCATCACATCCCTGAAGGCGATCAGCGAATTCTCCCGCTCGACCTTCTTCTCCTGTTTGTCACCGCGCAGAACCGCGAGCGCGTCTCCCTCCTCGGACCAAGTCAAGCGCGCGTACCGTTCCTTTGCGTTGTCCAGCCCCCTCCGAGAGCCGGTTGCGAGATCGAGCAGATAGAGTCCGTTCCCGTCCTTCCCCTCGGCGTCTACGGTGAAGGCGAGGTGGGTCCCGCCATCGTTGAACTCGGCTTCTCCGACACTGCCGATCAATTCCTCAAACCCTTCCCGAAGGTTGCGCAGGATGAGGTCGGTGCCCTCGTGCTCCGCCTCGTCGTTCGTCTTCCTCTTCTTCAGGAAGAAGTGGCTCGAGCCCTCCGAGAAACCGAACGAGGATGCGTCATCCCAAGTCAAGCTCGTCCCTGTCGCGAGCTCGAGAAGACCGGCCTGGCGAGTGACGGTCTCATCATCACGGCGCAACTTCTCGGCCTTGAGAAACGGTGGCGAAAGGAAGTACGCGACCCACGCGCCATCGTCCGACAACTCCGCGCCGGACGCCAACGCGATCACGTGCGAGGCGTCCGAGTCGAGCGCTGAGACATGCAGCGTGTCGTCGCCCCGCACGCGAGAGTAAGCCCACGCAACCCACCGGCCGTCGTCCGATATCTGCGACCCAGAGATGGTACGCCACTGCGCGTAGTCGGCGATCTCCAGGGTTCGCTTGCCTGCGGAGGACTGTGCTTGAGTGGAGACTGGCACCACGAACGGCGCCAGCGCGACAATAAGCGCGGCCGCTAAAGGGGGCAGCAAGCGGCGGCGCGGTACGTGACAGAGCATGGAACGCCTCATGGGGACACGATGAACCGGACGAACACCCCAGTCGCGATCCTGCTGTCGGCCGGGCCTCGGCTACCCTAGCGGCAGCCCCGAGCGAGGGCCAGAGGGAGTGGACAGACCCCATCCTGCGCAGGTATGGTCGTCGCTCGTGTTGGCACGGCTCTGGACTAGGAGATGGTCATGAGGATCGCGCGCTGGGCACTGGCGGTGGCGTCGACGGCTGCACTTGGCGGCGCGGCTCCGGCGGCGCAGGCCCAGGAGACCCAAGCGGTCGTCGATGTAATCGAGGCCTTCCACGCAGCTTTGGTCGCGGGTGACTCGACCACGGCGTTGTCCTTGCTCGCCGCCGACGTCGTGATCCTCGAGAGCGGCGGCACCGAGAACAAGGATCACTACCGGAATGGTCATATCTCGGGCGACATGCGCTTTGCGCAAGCGGCTCCGCGGGAACGCGGTGACATCGATGTGCGCGTGCTCGGTGACGTGGCCTGGGCGTCGTCGACCAGCATCACCCAGGGTCGCTTGGGCGATCGAGAGATCAACTCTCAGGGGGCCGAACTGGTGGTTCTGGCCAGGGATGGAGGCTCGTGGAAGATCACGGCGATCCACTGGTCGTCGAGGAATCGCCGCTAGCGCGCGGCGCGGCATCGCCGTACCCGCGCAGTTCGACGTAGTGCGTGACCTGCTCCGCCGTCAGAATATCCACGGTCTTGATGTGCGCGTTCAAATGGATCGACTGTAGTTCGCCTCGCATCGCACCGAGGTGGTCCGTGATGCGCGCGACCGCGGCCTGGATTGCTGCGCCCGACTCGAATAGTTCACTGAGCTGTTGCTCGGCCCGGAGGATCTCTTCCCCCTTCGCGCTCGCCTTCCCGGACATCTGCGAACGAATCGCCGCTACGAGCGCGCGCTGCGCTTCGTCGAGGCCGAGTTGATCGTCCAGCTCCAACACATGCTTGGGGCCTGGGTACCGATTCAGGTCGGCCGCCCGCGCGAGCCCCATGCCTTCGCCGTTACGAAGCTGCGCGATCTCGTCGTCGTTGAGCGTCGGAATCTCGGAGGTCTGCGTATGAGCGTAGGGTGACGCTTCATGGTCGTGCTGAGCCACGAGAGGGACTTGAAGGAAGAGCAGCGGTAATACTGCGGCAAGGAACGGTCTCATGAGAACTCCGTAGGTTAGAGAGAACGCCACCCACGCTACCAACGACTCGATCACCGCACTGTGACCAAAGTCACATGAGCCAAGACGCGCTCGACCACTGGCTTGAAGCTCTGGGGCTCGAGGGCGCGCTGACCACTGAGCAGCACAGCGAGCTCGCGCGTCATTCTGCCCTTCGGGATTATCCGCGGGCGCAAGTTCTCTGGACCGCCGGCTCAGAATCCAAAGGACTATATGTCGTGACGTGGGGACGCATCCGAGTCCTTCGCTCCCGAAAGGGACGACAGCACCTCATACACGTGAGTGAGGTGGGCTCGACCATGGGCGAGGTGCTGCTCTTCGACGGCCGGCCGTATCCGGCGACCGCGATTGCCGCGACCGATGCCCAGTGTCTCGTTTTGTCGGCTGCTTCTGTTCGTGGGCTGGCGAGCGACAATGGTGTCTTCGCTGCCCTGTTCATGGAGCGTCTCAGCACGCGCGTGCGCACCCTGGTCGACCGACTCGAGTGGCAGACGCTCGGCGATGTGCGGTCCAGGTTGGCGGCTTCGCTCGTCGGCGCCTCAGCCGTCGGGACTTCAGCCGAGTCCGGCGGAGCCGACTTCGACATCGGCATGACGCAGGAGGAGTGGGCGGAGGACCTGGGGACGGTTCGCGAGGTGCTCGCGCGCGAGTTGTGAGCGATGAAGGACGACGGCCTGATCGAGCCGATGGACCGGCGTCGTTTTCGGCTGCTTCGAGAAGATGCGCTGGAGGAGATCGCGGGCGCGTAGCGCCGCGTTAGCGACCGACCTGGGAGAGCGCCTGCTCGGGCGCGTTCACGTCGACCTGCGACTCGAGTACGTCCGCGTCCTCAGCGATGACCTCGAGGGTTTCGTCTCCGAACGTCACGATCCAGTGCGCGGTTTCGCCGTCGGTGGCCTCGTCCGAGTCTTCGACGACTTGGAAGGAGTACGGCTCCAGCCCGGCATCGTGCAGCGGATGCTCGTGCAGTCGATCATCTCCCGGGGGCCCGAGCGTCAGCGACTCGACCCCGCTGAACCTGAGGACTGCGCAGTACTCGTCGAAGCCCGGATCGTCCGGACCAGTGCCCGCTCCCAACCGACTGAAATCTTCGTTGTTGCACCGGTACGCGACCCAAGCGGTCCCACGCTCTTCGTACACTGCGGGCTCGGGTGAGCCAACGTCCATGGCAGGCGGGTCGGGCCAGTCCTCGATTCGCGGTTCTGCCACAGAGTGAGGTCTGTTAGACCCAGCCCTTCGCCCGGAACCCCTTGAGCGTCTCGGCCCAGCGATTCTGCTCTTCAGGCAGGCCGTACGACAGCCTGCTCCACTCGAGCATGGGTGGGAACGGGCGACCTACACGAACACCTGCGTCGGCCATTCTTTGGATATAGGCGTCGAGGTCGCCATTGATCCGATGCATGGTGAAGTTCGCATCGCTGGGCAGGCACTCGAGCCCGAGCTCGTCACAGGTGTCATGCACGATCTTCTTGGACACTTCGTTGACTTCGAGGCTGCGCGCCGTGTGGTCTGAGTCCCTCAAAGATGCGATGCCGGCAGCGGTCGCGAGCACGTTGGGACTGTTCTTGGCTACGTACTCCGTCAGGCGGACGATCGTGTCTGGGTGTGCCACCGCATACCCAACCCTCAGGCCGGCCATCGCGAAGATCTTCGAAAAGGTGCGCACGACGACCACGTTGGGATGCGTGTCGATCCACTTTAGCGCTGACCAATACGAGGCGTTGTCGACGTAGTCGAAATAGGCCTCATCCATCAAGAACGTCGTCGTTTCGGGCGCGTCGGCGATCCATGCATCGATGCCCCGCGACTCCGTGATGGTGCCGGTCGGGTTGTTGGGATTACAGAAGTAAACGATCGAGGGCCTACGAGACCCTTCGGCGTGCTCACGCATGCGAGCGATGTCGTGCGCGTAGGTATCGGTCAGCGGTACTCTGATGAGGTTGAACGACAGCGGGTGCTGGTAACGAGGCACGTCCTCGAAGGTTGGATCCGCTATTACGAGCCGCACCTTGGGGCCCTGAAACGCTTGCACGGTCATCTGCAGAATCTCGGTCGAGCCCGCCCCGAGAATGAGGTTGTCCTCCTTCACGCCCATGTATTTCGCCAACTCCTGCAACAGCTCAGGCGTATAGTCGGAAGGGTACCGGTTCGCGTGAGGGATCGCGTCGATGACGGCCTGCCGCGCGGACTCGCAGAGGCCGAGCGCATTCTCGTTGGAGGCGAGCTTCACGGATCCGTCCGGCAGCGTCTTGCCGGGGCCCCAGCCAGGTGTGCGTTCCAAGAGGGCCGAGAGGGAGGTGGCGGCGCCTCCGACGCCGACGAGTCCGGCTGCCATGCCCGTGCCAACGAAGCCTCGGCGATCCATGCGTCCCTCCTGAGTCTGATTGTGCTTCGGGAATTTGTGACAGGATGCGGGGGATCGAAAGGGTTGGTGCCCGGTAGGATGTGCTTCGACCCACTCCTGACACCACGAACGGATCGATATGCGACGTCTAGCCACGGCTACGCTTTTCCTCGGGATGATCACTTTGCCCTACGCGCTACCGGCACAGGAGGTCGACGCCCCGGTTCGCTACGACGAGGATTATCTGAGCGCCGATTTTCATAGAAGTCGCCGTGCCGCAGTCGTGGCGCAGCTGCCAGGAAACTCGCTCGTAGTGCTCTTCGGCGCGCCGATGCGGAATCGCAGCAACGACATGGACTACGAGTACCGTCAGGCGAGCGACTTCCTCTACCTCACCGGAAGCGAGGAGCCTGGCTCCGCGTTGATCCTGGCGCCAGGAGGGCTGGAGGTGGATGGCGAGCGTGTGCACGAGATCCTGTTCGTGCCGCCGCGCGATCCGGCGCGCGAGGTGTGGGACGGCCGCCGATTCGGTGCGGAGCGTGCAATGCAACGGCTTGGGGTGGAGCTCGCCCTCGATGCCACACGCTTCGACGAGATCTTGGTGCCTTTGCTGCAGAATGGACAACACCGCGTTTACCACTTGGGTTTCCCGGACGGAGTCCCGGAAGGATCGGCGCTTCACGACCAGCTCGCCGCGTTCATGGACAACGTGGACCCGGCGGCACTCCCGGGAGCCGGTACCGGAAGTGCCGCACCACTACGGGGAGTCCTGGATGGGTTGCGCGCGATCAAGTCCGACGAGGAGATGACCGCGTTGCGACGCGCGATCGACATTACGACCGAGGCGCACCGCGAGGTCATGCAGCAGGTGCAGGCGGGGTGGGCCGAGTACGAGATCGAGGCCCTCGTCGAGTACACCTTCAAACGCAATGGCTCCGAGCAGCCCGGCTTCAACAGCATCGTCGGCAGCGGCGAGAACTCGACCATCCTGCACTACATGACGAACCGACGGGTCACCGAGCCGGGTGACGTGGTCGTCATCGATATCGGCGCTGAAGTCCACGGCTACTCGGCCGACGTCACGCGCACGATTCCGGTGAGCGGTACGTATTCACCTGAGCAGCGCGCGATCTACGAGCTCGTGTACCGCGCTCAGGAAGCGGGTATCAGAGCAACACGGGCCGGCAACCCGTTCTTCGCCTCGAACAGCGAGGCCTCGCGTGTGCTAGCAGAAGGTCTGGCGGAGTTGGGGCTGATATCGAGCGCTGCGGACACGGGTGGGCTTCGTCGTTTCTTCATGCATGGGACCAGCCACTACCTCGGACTCGACGTTCACGACGTGGGCAGTTACGGACCGCTGCGCCCCGGCGAGGTCGTCACGATCGAACCGGGCATCTACATCCCCGTGGCTGCGGACATCGATCCGAAGTGGTGGAACATTGGGGTTCGCATCGAGGATGATGTGCTCGTCACGGACGGGGATCCTGTGATCCTGTCGGGCGGGGCGCCTCGGCAGATCGATGATGTCGAGGCTCTCATGCGGACGATTTCGTAGGGGCCCTTCTTTAGTTGGGGCGTGCGGCCGCGCACCGAGGGCTTCGCGTTCGGCTCCGGCTGTGGTCGCGACCTGCCGAACGGGTAATCGGGCCTTGTTGGTTTCGCGGCCGCAGAGTCTCCTCGCTGTGAAGCCCCCGGCGCGCGGCCTCCGACGCGTTTGTCTTGGCGCCTAGGTAATCTCCCTTCTTCTGGCACTGGCCGCTCTTGGAGGCTCTGGCCGGGCAGTCTCGTCAGGTGCCCATGCCGTTTGCAGCTACACGTTGAAGCGGACGTGCATGATGTCGCCGTCGGATAATACGTACTCTTTGCCTTCTACCTGGAACTTGCCGGCGTCCTTTACTGCGGCCTCGGAGCCGTATTCCATGAAGAGGTCGTAGGGGGTGACCTCGGCGCGGATGAAGCCTCGCTCCAAGTCGGAGTGGATTTTGCCGGCGGCGGGGCGGGCTTTGGTGCCGCGGCGGATCGTCCAGGCGCGGACCTCGTCCTCCCCGACCGTGAAGAATGAGATGAGGTCGAGCAGGCTGTAGGCGGCGTGGATGAAGCGTCGGATCGCGGGCTCGGAGAGCCCGATGTCGGAGAAGAACTCGGCCTGGTCCTCGGGATCCATGCTGGCAATGTCCGCTTCGACACTCGCGGAAAGGGTCAGTCCGGCCGCCTGCAGCTCCTCGATACGCGCGGCCAAGTCCTCGGGCATCGGCTCTGCGGCTCGCTCTTCGGCGCGGTTCAGCGCCACGAGCAGGGGGCGGTCGGACAGAAGCCCGAAGCCTTTGAGATACTTGCGATCGAGCTCGCTCTCAGGGATCGAGCGCAGCGCGTGCTCGCTCTCGAGCGCCGACAGCATGGTCTCGAATGCCGCGATCTCGAGCTGGTCGAGCCGCTCCTTGCGAGCCCGATCCAGGCGATTTTCGACAATCTCATGGTCGGCGAAGATGCACTCGGTGTGAAATGCGTTGAGGTCTCCGAGCGGGTCGGCATCGCCCTCGAGCGTGGGGTTGTCGAAATCGCGCAGCACGAGGCACAGCGCCTCCTGATCGCGGATCTGCTGGAGGCCTCGTGGCGAGAGGCCCTTGTCTGAACCGTGCTCCCCGGGGACGTCGCAGAAGCTGATCTCGGCGAACGTGGTCTTCTTGGGCGAGAAGATTTTGGAGAGCTGGTCGATGCGCTCGTCGGGAACGCGAACCATGCCGAGGCGCACTTCGCCGCCGTATCCGACCGGGACGTCTTGCCCTGTCATCGTGTTGAAAACGGTGGTCTTCCCGGAACCGGCGAAGCCCACGAGTCCGATCTTCATGCGATGTGCCTGCGGTGTGCGGTATTTCGGGCACAGGCGCGCCCGAGCGGCCTAGAGTCTAACCAAGTCTTGAGGGCCAGCGGAGGGACATGCGGGCCGCCGGCGGAGACCCCTCGCGTCACATGTGACCGCACCCAGGGCCAGTTTGACGCTGAATTGACGGCGTGCCAGTACGGTGCGCGCCGTTGCAGCGACGGTGGTTAGGCAAGCGCTACGTGTCGGCGTGCAGCTTCGGCTTCGTGGTCACATGAGAACGGATCGAATATGACGCTAGGAATCGCAGCGGCCGCAAGGGTCAACGGGAGCCGTCACCGCATGTTGTCTGTCATACTCGGGACGGCGACCCGGAAGCGAGCTTCCGCGTGGACGGCTCTCGCACTGATTTCGCTTGCCCCAGGTTGGCTGCGGATCCTCCGAGGTCACTACCGAGCCCGAGACTCCCGTCGCAGCACTCATCTCAGCGCCGACGTCGGCGGCTTTGAGTTGCGAACTGACGGTCACCGTCTCCTTCACGGCAGCGAGCTCGACCGGACCGGTAAACTCATGGATGTGGCTCAACGAGGCCGACTCCGTGCTCGGGCGCGATCAGACGCTCGACCGGGCGTTTGAGACGGAGGGGCAGCACGTGACGAAGCTGCGCGTCTTCAGCGCCTCCCTCGACAGCGACGAAGTCAGCCACATCCTTGCGGTGGAAGCCCCTTCCGGCTGCCTCGAAGCCGTGGTGGAGGGCCCAACACGTTGAGCGGCGTGCCCGCGGAGCAAGTGGTGGCGCAGTACAGCGCGGCGTCGTCGCTCGGAGACTTGGAGTCCCGCGCGCGACTGCTCACGAGCAACTACGTGGTCGTCGAAACCTCCGCGCTGACTCGCAGCCGCCTGGGCACCGAGGCGTTCCGCGCGTTCACCGAGCAACTTCTACCCGTCGCGCAGATCGAGTGGGTCACGGAGCAGCAGCACGCGGCAGCGACATCGGCGGCCCTGCTGGTAGGGAATGCCGGACCCAGCTTGGCAGACTGCACCAGCTTCGAAGTAATGCGCGCACTCGGCATCAGGACTGCGTTCGCCCACGATCGGCACTTCTCCCAAGCCGGTTTCGAGTCCGCTATGGCGGGCTAAGCAAACGCTGTCGGCCCACGACCCAACGCGCCGAGAAGGGCCCGCTGCTCTAGTCCGCGCCCCTCGCTGCAAGCTCCGGCATCAGCGTCTCGCCCTCCGTGCGCGCGATGAACGCCGAGCAGGTCAGGTCGCCAGTCACGTTCACCGAGGTGCGCAGCATGTCCAGGATGCGATCCACGCCCAGGATGAGTGCGATGCCCGCCTGAACGTGTTCGGCCATGCCCACGGAATTCAAGACGATGATGAGCGTGATGATGCCGGCCGAGGGCACGCCGGCCGCGCCGACCGAGGCGAGCGTAGCCGTCAGCACGACGATCAGTTGATCCGCGAGCGTCAGGTCGATGCCGTAGATCTGCGCGATGAACATGACGGCGACGGCCTGATAAAGGGCCGTTCCGTCCATGTTGATGGTGGCGCCGAGCGGCAGCACGAAGCTCGCGACTTCGTCCGAGACACCGATTTTCTCCTTCGATGTCTCTATCGTCAGCGGCAGCGTGGCATTCGACGAAGAGGTCGAGAACGCGAGCAGCGGGACCGCCGCGATTCGCTTGTAGAAACGCAGCGGATTCAGCCGGCCGAGGAACCTCAACACCAGCGCGTAGGTGCCGAAGGCGTGCAGCAGCAGGCCCAGCGCCACCACACCCGTATACATCACGAGGCCTTGCAGCAGGTCGAGTCCGAAGTTGGATACGACGGCAGCGATCAGGAAGAAGACGGCGTAAGGGGCGAGCTCCATGATCCAGTTGATGAGGGCCATCGAGGCATCGTTGATACCGTGGAAGAAGTTGAGCACCGCGTCTCGTCGATCGGCCCGGATCACGGTCAATGCCGCGCCGAAGCAGATCGTGAAGAAGATCAGCGACAACAGATCCATGTTTGCGGCGGCCTGCACCGGGTTGCGCGGGATTATGCCCATGAGCGTCTCGACCCATCCCGGCGCGTTGTCGGCGATGTTCATCCGCTCCAGCGCGCCGCCTCCATAGCGAGCGGCCAGGTCGTCTCGTGTCGCCTCGGAGACACTACCCCCGGGCTTGAGCACGTTGGCGAGCCCGAGTCCGATCGTAACCGCGACGGCCGTCGTCGACATGTAATAAGCGAGGGTCTTCCCGCCGATACGGCCTAGCTTGCGCAGATCGCCGAGCGACGCTGTCCCCACCAACAGGCTCGCCACCACCAACGGGATCACGATCATCGTGATCAGGTTGATGAACGCGGTGCCGATTGGCTCGAGAGAGCTGAACATGCTTATCAGCCACTCGATTTGTAGCCCTTGCGCCACGCCGCCCATGACCGCGCCGCCGACGAGTCCGATCAGAATCTTCGTGTAGAGCTGCATGCGCTTCCTGTGTTGGGGCTCTCGGGCCGGTCGGCGGCCAGAATAGACGGCGTTGGCGGCTTCCGCCAATCTACGCCACTGGTTGGCACCTGTTGCTACCCACCCTCACCCCTCGACCACGACCTCCGCTCGCACGATGACGTCACCCTCGAGCAGCGCGTCGACCAGGTCCATGCCCCTTACCACGATCCCATAGACGGTGTAGTCGTGGTCGAGGCGCACATTGTCGGAGAGGTTGATGAAGATCTGCGCGTCCCCTGTGTCATGGCCGCGGGTCGACAGCCCGACGGTGCCGCGCCAGTGCGGCAATACGTCGATTTCGTCCCGTGAATACGGTCCGTCACCTGCGTACTCGTTTGCCCCTGGGCTGCCCCCTTGGAGCACGAAGTTCGGTGCCCAGCGGTGGAACGTGAGTCCGTCAAAGTAGCCCTCGCGCGCCAAACGAACAAAGCGGTACGCGTTCGTGAGCGCGAGATGCGGAAGCGGCTGTACGGCGATGGTACCGCCCTTCTGCATGTGGAGCAGAACCACCGTATTGCCCAGCGCCGGCAGGTCGGCGACTCGGGGAAGGGCGTTTCGCGGGAGCGGCTGCGGGTCAGCCGTTTGAAGTTGCCCCGTCCAGAGCTCCAGAACCTCGGCTACCTGCTCTGCGATCACGGCGTCGAAGTCGGACAGGAAGGGCGTGAGCCGGTCGGCGAGCGCTCTGCTGCCCAGCTCGGCGACACGCCTCAGCAGCATGACCCGTGCGTCCCGCGACGTTTCTCTGCGAGCGCGGGACGTGCGCTCGAACGCCGTCAACGCAGCCGAGGCGACAGGGAAGCCCAGGTCCGATCCCTCGAGCAGGCGCGCCGCAGTCATCAACAACTGCGGGTCCTCGGACGACAACTGACTCACCAGTAGCTGATCCATCTCAGTGGCGTCGTCCTGGGAAAGCAACAGCAGCGCGGCGGTGCGCACGTTGGCCACGGGATCTCCCACCAGCTGGCGGATCACGTCGGTCTGGCCCAGGACCGAAGCCGCGCGCGCGCCGTAGACGCGTACGAAGGGGTTTGCGTGGCTCACGTAGACCGGGACCAGGCGGGAGGCGAAGTCCGGAGCCATGCGGGCCAGCGAGACCAGCGCGTGCGCGCCCATCTGCCAGTTGACGCGCGTTTCGGGGCCGAGCGACGATGCGGTACCCAACAGGGCCTGGATCTGAATTTCCAGGTCCGTGCACGGTTCAGCGAGTGCGTCGAGCGCGATCAGGCGCACTCCCTGGCTTTCGTCCCGCGTCGCGACCGCCAACAGCCTCTCGCAGACGACCTCGTCTCGAATTTCGCGAGCGAGCTGCTGCACGGTGGCGATCCGGACACCGACGGACTCGTCCAACAGGCCGCGGCGGATGAATTCCGAGCGCGCCGCAGGCACAACGACGTTGAGGTATCGGGCGGCCACGGTGCGCACGCGCGCGCTCGGATCCCTCAGTCCGCTTTCGATGAACTCGACGGTGATCGATCCGGCTTGCCCCATTGCCGACAGGGCCAGCAGCCTCACGTGCACCGACTGGCGCCCGTACTGCTGCCGCACACGATCGTAGAAGGTCAGGTTGGATAGGCGGCCTTGGGCGCGCTCGCCTATGGAGGCCCCACGAGCATTACGCATCATCGCCTCGAGGCCGAGCGCGACACCCTCCAGCGTGGACGGATGGGCGTCCTCGCCGTTCACCGTGCTCAGATCGAGGATCGCCTCGATGGCGCGCGCCCGGTCATTTTCCTCGAGCCGCAGTCGCCCGATCGAATGCGCGTATACGCCCCGCACGTTGACTTGGGTCTCCGAGGCGAGGTGCTCGAGCAGCAGATTGAGGGCGGCGGCGCCATCGGCGCGATGCACCGCCTGGGCGAGCGCGTGGGCCGCCTGCCCACGCACTTCCGGCGCAGGGTCGTCCAGGTGCTTGGCGATCTCCTCGACGAGCTCGGGATTCTCGAGCCGCCCGAGCGCCCGAACCGCGGTCTGACGCAGGTAGCCGTGCGTGGTCCCGGCCGCAGCGATCAGCGCGGCGAGATCGTCTCCCCCCGTGGGTCGGGCGTCCTCCAGCGCGATGATTTGGAGGTACTGCGCCGATGTGCGGTCCGGTCGTCCCGCGTCGGGGGGCGTGCAGCCGCCGGCGACGAGAAGAGTTCCGCAAACAAGAACTGTGAGCCGAGCAGGGCAGGGAGGTGTCATCGATGTGCGGGTTGGGATTTAGGCGACGAACAGAGTAGATAGCTCCGAGGCCCCCCGGAAGGTCCAGTGGCCCTCTAACGCTCTGCAGCAGCAGGAATGGAAGGCGCGGCCGCCAGGATGCCGTCCACGTACTGGTCGGCCGGACCCTCGAGCACATCGTGGAGCGCGTGAAACAACTGAGTCGCGGTTCCGCCGTGCCACCGTTCGGGCAGCAAAGTCCGCGGCAGGTACGGATCCTCGAGAGGGAAGGCCCGGAACTCGTGCATGAGGTCGAAGCGCAACGTGAAGCATTCCTCGGCGGTTACGTCTCCCGAGGAGACGCCCGTCTGGCAGCGATCGAGCTCCGAACGCCACCGCCCCGTGAACTCGAGGTAGTGTGCGTTCACGCCAGGAAGGTCCCAGCAGCGATCGACAAGCGCCTGCGGCTCGCGATTGCCGACGCGCTGCGCTCGGAAACATTCGAGGTGCTGTTGGATGCCTAATTGCTCGGCAAGCGCTCGCACCTCCTGCTCGACGTCGTGTGGCGAGATCCAGAGCCCGTTCCCGAGCGACCCGAATCCGAGCCACGCCAGACGGTCGCGTAGCCGATCTCTCAGGTGCCGAACGTCCTCCGGGATCGAGTAGGCCAACAGGAACCAGGATCCGTCCCAAGGTCCGTCCCACGAAGGATGAAAGATCCGGTCCTGACCCTTCTCCAAGAGCCGGCGCCCTTTGGGGGCCAGGTCGTAGAAGGAGTTCCGGCCCGTGCGCTGTCCGTCGAGCCAGCCCTTTCGCGCCATGCGTGAGAGAACCGTGCGAACCGCGCCCTCCGACAGACCAAAGGGCTGAAGCAGCGAAATGAGGCTGCCTACCCAGATTGGCTCATCGCGGTGCAGGAGGTATTCACCGTATAGCGTGAATACGAGATCCTGAGGGCGTTGGGCGGGCATGACTTCTCTATTGCTCGCGGATGGCGTCCGGACCGAAACGCTCCTGGATCCACGAACTGATCGCTTGCAGCGCCGCCGGGCTCATGGTCTGCTCGATCTGAGCGTACTCCGTCATTGCGCCCGTCTCCGCTTCCTGGAAGAGGTGGTTCAGCCCGGGCAGCACGAGCACGGTGGCGTCAGAATGGCCGCTCCGCTCGAAGGCGGCTTCCATCTCTGGCGCGCTCTGGCTCGGTGGTACCTGCAGGTCCTTTTCCCCGAAGAGGGCGAGCACGGGCACGGTCACCGCCTCCAACGCCGGTCTGGGGTCGTAGCCCAAGAAGAAGCGGAACCAGACTGAGTTCATCTGCTTCACAGTCTGATCAACCAGCGTCTCACCCAGGGCGTCGCCGGCTGCAGCCCTGAACTCGGGCGAGAGCTTGTCGATTTCGGCGCGGATGGCTTCTCGAATGATTGGCTCCGCGACGTCGGGGTCGGACTCGTCGGCTATGACCTTCGCGGCAGCATCCAGGACGCGGGCGTTCAAGTCGATGACCTGAGGGTCAGCTCCGGCCGCGGTTGCGATGAGCTTCTGCTGTTCGCGAAGAATGTCCTGCCCCGACACACCCGGGCCAGCCAGCAGCACGATATACGCGATCTCGTCTGAAAGTCCGAGTGCCATCGGAGCGATCAAGCCGCCCTCCGAGTGGCCTGCCACCCCGACCCGCTCATCGGCGACTTCCGGTCGGCTCACCAGATACGAGGCCGCGGCGATGGCGTCTGTAGCGAAATCCTCCGACGTCGCGGTCGAGAACTCGCCTTCGGAGTCTCCCACCCCGCGGTCATCGAAGCGGAGAACCGCAATGCCTTGGCGGGTCAGATGGTCCGCGAGTACGTGGAACGGCTTGTGGCCCATCAGTGCTTCGTCACGGTCTTGTGGGCCCGACCCGCTCACGAGGACCACGCCTGGGAACGGGCCTGCCCCTTCCGGGAACGTGATGGTACCCGCCAAGCGTATGTCCGCCGACTCGTTCGGGAACGTCACGTCCTCTACCTGATAGGGATAAGGAGGCTTGGGCTCCTGAGGACGCGATGGGGGAGGCGGTGGTCCGTCGACCTTCACGAGCTCGAGCAGAATCGATCCGCCGCCCTGCGAGAACGTCGCGCTAAACGTAGTACCGTTTTCGGAAAGGGCGCCTGTGACCGTCGGGCTTCCCGGGACGCCGCCGGCTACGAGCGTCAGCACACCGTCCTCGAAGCTGGCGCTCGTGAGTGGGAGGCCGTTGGCGCCCTGGTCGGGGCTGTCCATCGTGCCCGTGAGCGCTCCGTCCTCGTCTAGGGCAACATTGAAGCGCAGCGTGAGCTGGTTTCCGCCCCCAACGTCCAGCTTCCCTTCCCAGCTCCCGATCACGGCCTCGTTCTCCTGGGCCTGCGCTTGCACCGGGGTGGACAGGCCGACCGCGAGGGCCAGCAAGAGCTCCGTAGTACGACTGATTGGAATGCGCACGGCGTGTCTCCGTCTTGGTAGTCCAGGCTCGAGCCGCTCAAGCGCCGCCCGAATGTTCTTCGATACGCGCTGAGCTGCGCGCGTAGACCCGTTGGCGATGATACGGAGCTGAGCAAGGGCAAGCTCAGCGCGCCGTAAGCGCCACCAATTCCGCCGGGTGGCCGGGCCCACCCACCGCTACGACGATGTATTGGCGGTCGTCGACCATATAGGTCATGGGTGTGCCGGTGGCTCCTGCGGGCAACGCGATCTCCGTGACGGTCTCGCCGGTCTGCTTGTCGTAGACACGCAACCACGGTGCGCCGCCACCCGCTACGAAGAGCAGCGTGGAGGTGACCATGGAGCCGGCCCGGCGCGCTTCCCCGGTCTTGGGAACGTCGACGCCCACGAGCGCGGAGTGATTTCGTACGAAGTCCGGAGTGTCGCCGTTCGGGACCATCCAGAGGTGTTCGCCGGTGTTCAAATCGATCGCCGTCACTCGGCCCCAGGGAGGCTTGGTGAGTGGCAGACCCTGAGGTCCATCGAGGCGCCAGCGCGCATCGATGAAGTCCATGTCCGACTGCTCGCGGTCGTTGAACAGCCCCCGCACGATGGGCCTCGTGACCGACGCTACGTAGAGGACTCCACTCTCTACATCGACTGCGCCCCCCTCCCAGTTGGAGCCGCCGCCCTGCCCGGGCGACTGGATGAGCCCCTTGGGCCCGTCGGCGGCGCCCTCGAGCGATGGAGGCGTAAAGATGGGCCCCGTGCGGTACTGCGAGGCGATCTCGATGGCTTCGGCCCTGAGCTGGGGCGTGAAGTCAATCAGGTCGTCGACCGTGAGCCCTTGCAGGTCGAAGGGCGCGGGCTTGCTCGGGAACGGCTGCGTCGGCGAGGTGCGCTCGCCTGGGATGTCACTGCTGGGTACGGGCCGCTCCTCGATGGGCCAGATCGGATCGCCGGTCAGGCGGTCGAAGACGTATGCGAAGGCCTGTTTTGTGACCTGAACCACCGCCTTGACCGCTGTGCCATCCACCGTGACGTCCACCAGGATGGGCGGCGACGGGTTGTCGTAGTCCCAGATCCCGTGGTGGACCATCTGGAAGTGCCAAACTCGCTCCCCAGTCCGGATGTCGAGGCAAACCAGGCTCTGGCTGAAGAGGTTGTCCCCGAGTCGATGGCCGCCGTAGTAGTCGCCGGTTGCGGCTTCGGTGGGCAGGTAGACGAAGCCGAGCTCTTCATCGACTGAGAAAGGCGCCCAGACGCCGGCGTTGCCGGTGTAGCTCCACGACTCGTTCTCCCAGGTATCGTGTCCGAGCTCGCCTGGCTGGGGAATCGTGTGGAAGATCCAAAGGCGCTCCCCGGTCCGTGCATCGTAGCCGCGCACGAAGCCGGGGGTGTTCTCCTTGCTCACTGGGTTGAGTCCGGTAAGCATCGCCGCACCGACCACGATCACACCGTTGGAGACGACCGGGGGTGAGCTCGATCCGATCGTGGCCTCGATGAGATCCACCGGGCGGTCAAGGCCGTGCTTCAAGTCGACGACACCGGACTGCCCGAACGAGGGAACTGGACGCCCAGTCTTGGCATCCAGTGCGACCAGGTGGTAGCCGGGGGTGATCAGGAAAATTCGCTCGTCGGTTCCGTCCTTCCAGTACGATACGCCCCGGCCCGAGTTGACTCGGGGTGCGTAGTCCACGCGTAGGCCCTCGTCCATGCGATACATCCACAGCGTTTCGCCGCTCGCGGCATCGATCGCAACGACGACGCGTCGGTACCCGGCCGTGGTGTAGAGCACGCCGTCGACCATGATGGGCGTGACTCGATAGTTGAACTCAGGCTCGGGGCCGAAGTTGGCGGCCTGCCAGCGCCAGGCGACCTCGAGTCCCGCCACATTACCCCGATCGATCTGAGAGAGAGCCGAATACTTTGTGCTACCCCCGTCGGCGGCGTACGCAGGCCATTCACCGTTGCTGACACCGCTCTGGGCGAGGACAGGCGTCGCCCACAAAAGGGCAATGAGCAGCAGGGGCAGGCGATGGGTATCAGTGCACTCGAGCATGCAGCGAAGATGCGGCTCCGAACCTCATCCGAACAGGACCGCTTTTCGTAGCCTCGCAATCGACGGAAGCTGGCGCCCCCGATGTCCCTAGAACGTCTCGAGCTCGTGGAAGACCTCGGTTCCGTTCTTGAACCAATGCTCCCGGAACGGAGAGCCGGAGACCTCGCACAGGAAGTGCTCGGCGGTCATCGCGTGCGGGAAGAGCTTCATCTCCCCTAGCTCGTTCTCATGCACGGTGTAGTCCCCGCTGATCTGCAGCGTGGTGCGCAGCCGTTGATCGCCGTTCATCATGAAGCCCTGCAGCAGGTGTGTCGTGGTCTCCCACTCGCCCTGGGTCACGCTCAGGTCCATGATCGGATCACCACCCCCGAAGACTCGCACACGTAGCTTCTCGTTCGTCTCGATGAATTGCGCGTCGATGTCGTCGGGGTGGTACGGGAAGTGGAAGCGCTCGGACTTGATGCGGCGCGCTTCTGCGGAGCTGGTGGCGGCGAGGAAGGGAAAGAAGCCCGCCTTCGCGTGCTGGCCCCATTCTGCGACCATCGGCGGCACGATCACCGAGAACATCAACTCTGTATAGGGGCCGACCACACTGTCGTCGAAGAGGAACGCTGTGACCGAGAGTATGCTGCGTTGGTGAGTCACCTCAATCGGCTCCAGGTGGTCTGGCAGCACTTCGCGCGCGTCTGCGGTCGCCATCTCGAAGAACGCGCTCACGCCTGACTTGAAGCGATAGCTGCCTACGGACATATGCCGTACCTCTGGAGGACCCGAACGATCGCGGCCGCGCCTTCCTCCAGCTCTTCCTTCGAGTGCGCCGCAGAGATCGACATGCGGAAGCGAGACTTGTGCTTGCCGACCGCTGGGTACCTGACTGGGTTGATGTAGACACCTTCGCGGAAGACGTCCTCACACATCTGCAGGCAGCGGGCATCGTCCCGAACCATGATGGGGATGACCTGCGACGTGGAGTCCCCGATGGGTACTCCGGCGTCGGCCAGAAGCCTCTGCATGTAGGCGACGTTGTCCCACAACTGAGTGCGCAGCTCGGGCTCGTTCCGCGCCAGTTCCAGCGCCTTCAGGATGCCTGCCACCACGACGGGCGAAAGAGCACATGAGAAGACGCGTGAGCGGGAGAAGCCTCTCAGGTAGTTGATCAGCTTGTGGGTGCCGGCGGTGTAGCCACCCTGGCCTCCCAAGCTCTTCGAGAACGTGCCCAGATGGATATCGACCTCATCATCGAATCCCTGGTCCTCGACGACGCCTTTTCCGGTCTCTCCATAGACGAACGCTGAGTGGGCCTCGTCGATCATGAGGCGGGCGCCGTACTTCCTGCACACCTCGACGATCTCCGCGAGCGGGGGCACGTCACCATCCATCGAATAAACACCTTCGATGATGACGAGCTTCTTGCCGTCGAAGCCCTTGAGCTTCTTTTCGAGGTCGTCGACGCGGTTGTGACGGAAGAAGCGTGACTTCGCCTTGGACAGAATCATGCCGTCGACCACGCTCGCGTGCGCGAACTGGTCGGCGACGATCAGGTCACCGGAGCGCATCAGTCCGGCGATCGTTCCCACGTTGGCGCTGTAGCCCGTCGGGAAGATCAGCGCCGCCTCTTTTCCTTTGAACGCGGCGACTTCCTCTGCGAGCTGAGTATGTAAGGCGGTTGTCCCGCTCAGAATGGGCGAGCCGGACGAGCCACCGCCGTAGATATCCACGGCGTCCTTGATCGCCTGCTTGACCTCCGGGCGATACGACAGCCCGAGATAGTTGTAGGAGGCGAAGTTGACGAGGCCACGGCGCATCTCGCCCGTTTTGGTGTCCTCGACGTCGACCCGCGTCCCCGGCACGGAGTGCAGCGGCAACTCGTAGAGGTAGTAGCCGGACGGCTTGACCTCACGCCACCAATCGTCGAACGGCTCCAAAAGGGCGAATGCGTCGCTCCCGGAGCCGAAATAGAAATTGGTATAGTCGTACTCCATCGCGCCCGGGACTGTGGGCCGTGCATCGACAGTGCTGTCTTCCATCGGGAGGCGACTCGTCGGTTGGCTGGCCGCTTCGGGGGCTTCGGCCGTGGAGCTTCCGTCTTTCGACTCGGACATATCGGTATCGGCTTGTCTGTTGAAGTCAGTGCACAATCTCCCAAAATCAGTCGCGAGATACAAGGAGAAATAAACAGATGAGGGGCGTGGGCTGATCCGCTCGAGAACGTGATTCGCGTCCACCCCACCTTCATTTCGGCCTGGGAGACCGTGGACTTCAACGAGGGCATGCTCCCGTTCAAGCAACTGCTCGACGCCACGCTCTTTCCGTCCAGCGCTTTGATGTGCTACCCGCCGGGAACCGACGTTCGCGTGCCGAGCTGAGGAGAACCGCCGCGGCCGGAGCCTCAGCCTACGGCGTCGACGGACTGCGCCAGCGTCAGAACGGCAGCCCGTCGTCCCCGTCCCCGTCCCCGTCCCCGGATTCCGCCGGGTCCGGGAAGGGCTCGTCGTCGGGCATCGGTGGAGTGCCTCCGGAACCTTCCCGCTCGACTTTCCAGGCTTTTACGTCCGTGTACCAGCGCTCGTTGTATTCGCGGCTTGCGATATCGATCGAGACCGTGACGCGCTCGTCGATCTGCACGCCGAACGAATCGATATTGTCGCCCCACTGCACGATGCAGATCTGCTTCGGGTAGTTCCCCTCGGTCTCGAGGATGAACTCCTGCTTGCGCCAAGGACCCTTCTGGCTTTCACCAGACTGCTCCTCCAGCAATTTCTTGACGGTTCCGGTGATCTTCAGGTCCATGCGGCTTTGGTCGGCGATGAGGGTCGTTTACTCGCGGGGCAACAAGGTAGGGGGACGGGTGGCGGGTTGGGAGGGGTGGCCGCTGCCGACCCCCTGCGGCCCGTGCCAGATCGCCCGCCCCAGTCTACTTTGACTTCTGCCGAAGACCTGCAATCGCCCTTCCTCCGCAACGAACTATGACATCGAAGCGTCTCCCGCTCTCTCGCTCCGCACTACTGATCGCGATCCTGCCGCTCCTGCTCTCCGCTCCCCCAGCGGCCACCCAGCAGTCGTCCGCAGACGCGGTCGTGCTCGATTCGGCGTTTCTGGCCGGCTACCAGTGGCGCAACATCGGTCCAGATCGAGGCGGACGATCGATCGCCGTGACCGGCGTGAAGGGGCGGCCGAGCGAGGCGTACTTCGGAGCGGTGGGTGGTGGCCTGTGGAAGACGACCGACTCCGGTGACAACTGGGCACCTGTTACGGACTTCCAGATCAACTCCGCATCGGTCGGTGCGGTGGCGGTCAGCGATACCGACCCCGATCTGATTTTTATCGGTACAGGTGAGACGTGCATCCGAGGCAACATCCTGCCCGGCGATGGCGTGTACCGCAGCCGCGACGGGGGAGAGATCTGGCAGCATGTCGGCTTCGGCGAATCCCACGGCATTTCGAAGATCCGGATCCACCCGACCAACCCGGATGTCGTTTTTGTGGCGTCGTTCGGCAAGTACGGCGCTCCCAGCGAGCAGCGCGGAGTCTTCAAGAGCTCTGATGGAGGGGACACCTGGAACAGGGTTCTCTACCGCAATGACGAGACCGGCGCGATCGACATCGTCATCGATCAGAACAATCCGGACGTGCTGTATGCAGCGCTGTGGGAGGCGTACCGAAAGGAATATCAGATGTCGAGCGGTGGTCCGGGCAGCGGCATGTTCAAGAGCACCGACGGCGGTGAGACCTGGACCGAGATGACCCGCAATCCGGGCATGCCGCAGAGTGGGCTCGTGGGCCGCATCGGCCTGGCGGTCTCTCCGGCGAATTCAGACCGCGTGTATGCGCTCTTCGAGAACGACGACGGTGGACTCTTCTCTAGCGACGACGCCGGCGCGACCTGGACATTGGTCAACGACGCCCGCGCCATTCGTCAGCGTGCCTTCTACTACACCCACGTCTTCGCGGACCCGATGGATGAGGACGTCGTGTACATGCAGAACACGTCGTTCTTCCGCTCGGATGACGGCGGTGAGACCTACGAGACCATCAACAATGGGACACACGGGGACTTCCACGACCTCTGGATCGACCCCGATGACCCCACGCACCTCGTCGTCGGGAATGACGGGGGCGGGGCCGTTTCGACGAATACGGGTGAGAGTTGGACTCAACAGGACTTCTCGACCGCTCAGTTCTATCATGCCGTCACGACGGCGCACATACCTTATCACGTGTGTGGCTCGCAGCAGGACAACAGCACGCTTTGCCTTCCCTTCAACTGGAACGCCTCGCGTTTCGGCTTCGGTGGTGGCGGGCGAGGCTTCGGAGGCGGGCGCGGCGGCGACGATGACAGCCGCAGCGTCACCGAGGGTTCGATGGACGTCGCCTATCGTGCGGGGGGCGGTGAGCCCGGTTACATCGCGCCCGACCCCAAGGACGTCGACGTTTTCTACTCGGGCACGAACAACGGCCGCTACGTCGACAAGTTCAATCGCAAGCACGGCACTACGCGCGAGGTGAACCCGTATCCGTGGTTCTATTCGGGCGAACCCGCTATCGACCTCGTCGAGCGCTGGCAGTGGACGTTCCCGATCATCTTCTCGCCCATCGATCCCAACCGCCTCTACGTGTCGTCACAGAGACTCTGGATGACGACAGACGCGGGTGCCAGCTGGACTGCGCTGAGTGGGGACCTGACGCGCGCTGATCCGATGACGCTTCAGCACTCGGGCGGTCCGATCACCGGCGACATGAACGGCCCGGAGGTTTACGCGACGATCTTCTCGGTCGGACCGGGCAAGACGGACGTTGATGTGATTTGGACCGGATCCGACGACGGCCTCGTGCATGTCACGCAGGACGGCGGAGACACCTGGTCGAACGTCACGCCGCCCGGCATGCCCGACTTTGGTCGCGTGAGCCAGATCGACGCCTCGGCGTTCGCACGTGGAGGCGCCTACGTCTCGGTGCGCCTGCCGCTGTTGGACGACTTCTCACCGTACATCTTCAAGACCGAGGACTACGGCCAGACGTGGACCAAGATCGTGAACGGTATTCGCGAGGACGCTTATGTGAACGCGGTGCGTGAAGACCCGGACCGCGTGGGGCTTCTTTACGCGGCCACGCAGCACGGCGTGTACATCTCCTACGATGACGGCGCGATGTGGCAGGAATTGAACCCGAGCTTTCCGGACATCCCCGTGGTCGACGTGATCGCCAAGGACAACGAGTTGGTCATCGGCACGCACGGCCGGGGGTTTTGGGTGCTCGACAACTTTGGACCGCTCCGCCAAGCAACGCCGAACATGACGGCCGAGGCTGTGGAGCTCTTCAACCCGCCGCTTGCGGTACGCTCGGCCCCGGGTGTTTCGCTGGCCTGGTGGCTCCGAGACACGCCTAACGAAGCCAAACTCGAGATCCTGGACTCGGAGGGAGAGGTGTTGCGTACGTTCGAGCCGGCTCCGCCGGAGGATGACGACGAGCCCGCGGAAGGTAGAGGAGGTCGTGGCGGGGGTGGCCCCAGGCTCTCCACCGACCCGGGTCTCAATCACCTCACCTGGGACCTGCGCACCGAGCCTTGGACCAACTTCGAGGGCATGATTTTTTGGGGCGCGCCTCGCATGGGCCCCGCAGTGCCTCCCGGGCAGTACAGCGTGCGCCTCACGATTGACGGACGGACCGAAAGCGCGCCGCTCACGGTCGAGCGGAACCCGTGGATTCCCGAGGTCAGCGATGAGGATCTACGCGCTCAGTATGAGTTCTCGCGGCAAGTGCGGGACAAAGTGACGGAAGCCAACCAGGCCGTTATCGCGATTCGTCGCGTGATGGCCCAGTTGCAAGACCGACTGGATCAGTCCGACGACCTCGGCCTAGCCGAGGCCGCCGAGAGCCTCACGGGCAATGCGTCCGCTGTGGAAGCGGACATCTACCAGGTCCGTAATCAGAGCAACCAGGATCCGCTCAATTTCCCCATCAAGGTCAACAACCGACTCGCGAATTTGATGTCGATGGCGGAGCGTGGGGACGGCAGGCCCATGAACAACATGTCCGAGATCTTCGACATTCTCGTGAACGAACTGCGGGGCTATACCGACCGACTCGAGGACGTTTGGGCGACCGACCTCGCGGCGGTCAACGCGGAGCTGGTGCGACTCGAGATGATGCCGCTCGATCCCGACTGCGATCGACCGGAGGGTTGTGTCATCGCTTGATGTAGGCTGTGCCGGCGCAGCCGCTAGCCGATCCGAGAGGGGGCGAGTCCTATCGATGTTGATCGAACAGGATCGTATTCCCATCGGGATCGACCATCGTCAGACTGGCAGGCCCGGTAGTCGATTCGTCAGCTTCCGAGATCGGGGTCACACCATCAGCTTTGAGCTGTTTCTGCGGATCACGGATGTCGGTGAACGACTCTGAATGCTCGCCATCGCTTGACCAGCCCGGATTGAACGTCATGATGTTCTGCTCGAACATGCCCTGGAAGAGGCCGATCGTCGCCTCGCCATTGCGAAGGATGAGCCAGTTCTGGTCTGGTTCGCCGCCGATCATCGTGAAGCTGAGCGTCTCGTAAAACGCGCGGGATGCGCTAAGGTCCTGCACGGCGAGGCTGATCGCGAAGGTAGCAGCTCGTGACATGGGAGTTTCGTCCGTCAGGGAGTGAGAACGACCCGGCCGACGAGGGTTCCCGCCGCCAGGTCGTCCAGTGTTTGTTGTGCCTCAGCTAGTGCCCGGGTTTCTACCGGGATGGTGCCGATTTGGCCCGCACGCACCAAGGACATGAGCTCGCCCATTTCGGCGAGGCTGCCGAGGAAGGATCCGCGAATCGTCATGTTTTTCAGCGGCAGCAGCGGAAGCGAGACCTCGAGTGACCCGCCGAACAGGCCGACGACGACGAGCACGCCGCTCATGGCCAGACAGCGCATGCCCAGCTTGGCGGTGGCCGCCGCGCCCACGCAGTCGATCGCCGCGCACACACCGCCGTTGCTCAGGCTCTTGATCTGGCGGTGCGCGTTCTGGTCCGACGCATCGACAACGTGGTCCGCTCCGGCCTCCGTCGCAGCGTCTAGTGCGTCCTGCCGAACGTCGACGACGATCACCTCGAAGTCCGTGAGCGCCTTGGCCATGCGCAACGCGGACAGCCCGACGCCGCCCGCTCCCAGAATGACGATGTGCGTTCCGCGCAGGTCGACGACTTTCCTGATTGCGCTGAAGGCGGTGACGCCCGAGCACGCGTACGTGCACGCGAGCTCGGCACCTACGTCACCGTAGTCGAAGAGGTAGCGCGCATGCGGCACGATCACGTGATCGCTGTAACCGCCCTGGACGAAGGTGCCGAGCGCGCGCGTCTTGAGGCACAGGTGCTCCTTGCCGAGCTCGCAGGTCTCGCACGCCCCGCATCCGATCCACGGGAAGATGACCCGCTGGTCTCCGATGGCCGCGCCTTCGGCGTCCGGCCCCATCGCGATCACCTCGCCGACGATTTCGTGCCCGAGTGTGAAGGGCAGGTCTCGGCCGGTGCGAACGTCCAGCTTCCGCCCACCGCCCATGTCGTATTCGCCCTCCCACACGTGCACGTCGCTGTGGCACGCCCCGCACGCGTCGACGCGCATCAACAGCTCGCTGCCGGCTGGCTCGGGTGTCGGGGCCTCGATGGCCTCCAGCGGCTGACCGTAGTCTCGGAACTGGTAGCTTTTCATGGGCGGCGAATCTACGCGGGTTTGGGTTGAGAGCGAAGGGGCCGCCACGTTTAGCCGGCAATGAACGCTGCCCAACCTCGTTCGGCTCTCGCCCGAGTCGACTCGCGAGGCAAAGGAGGGTCCTCTCTTCCGTTCCGTCTATGCGGTCGGGGGTCAGCAGGCGGACGTGGCCGCTGCCCGCAACTTGCTGGCCAATGCGGGTGTTAAGGGCCACGACGGTGCGCCGCTCACTGAGGCGATGGCCTTTGGATTGGCGGGCGGTATGGGATTCCTGTACGGGGTCTTCGAGTACGATGGCACGCCCACGATGACGATCGTGGGTCGGAACCGCTCCATGCCGGACTCCTTCCTCGAGCCTCTCTTCGACTTGGCCGGGGTGGAAGTTCGGATTTCAGTCACGTCCGGTCCGGCGAAGACCCGCCGGGAGTTGGATCGACTACTGGATGAGGAGGCCCCGGCGATCTGCACGGTCGGTGCCGGATGGCTGGACTAGCTAGGTCTGCCGCGTGACGAATCCGCCATGAGCCCTCAAGTAGTTGGCGTTGTCGGTCGCGGCGACGGGACCTTGCTGCTCGACGACCGTGCGCCCCAAGCGTTATCGGTAGATGCCGACACCTTCGCAGCCGCACGCGCGGCCTATCGCACGGCCAAGCACCGAATGATCTCTGTCACGGCGCTACGAGGCGAGCACGACTGGGTCGTAGCGTTGGAGACAGCGCTACTTGCCGGCGTCCGAGGCTACGACACGCCGCCCGTTCCGCAGTGGGCGGCCAATGTGGGTATCGCGGGGCTGAAGAAGTGGCATCGACTGCTGACGAAGCCCACCGAGAAGAAGAGCTGGCACCGCATCTTCGCCGAGGGCTCCCGAGCCGCCATCGGACTCACCCGACTCTACGATTGCGTGACGCACGCCTACACCGTGCCCGGGGCCGGTCGCTCTCTGTACGCCGACTTCCTGGAGGAGGCCGCGGAGGTCCTAGGCGGCGAACGCACTTCCGACGCAGCGTCGGCGTTCCGGCGGAGTGGCGAGTTGTGGTCTCGACTGGCCGCGATCGCCAGCGGAGCTAGCGACGACCTCACTCGCTACGCCGAACTCGCCGATCTCCGGAGTGCGCAGTTGGATGGACAACCGGTGGCCGAGCAGATGGCCACGTTCCACGCCGAGCAGCGGGATCTGGTCGCCAACTGCGACCTGACCCCCATCGAGACAGCCGATGTGTTCGGCCGATTGGGTGAGGTCCTGGCTGAGATTATCGAGATCGAGCAGCCAGCGCTGGAGCGTCTTCGCGACGACTAGGGAGCCATACTGCCAGGTCGCGTTCTGTACGGGGCGCGGTGGGTCGGAAACGGCCGCCGCGCCCTTGTTGTCGCCCCTTGCTAGCGCCCCGGGCCGAGCAGCACTGCATTGATGAAGAGCAACTGGGTGGCCTCGGCGTACGCCCGGTAATTGGGATCTTCAGCGAAGGCGATCAGGTGCCCGCCGCCCACCGGCTGATGAATGAGGAATGGCTTGCTCGCTAGCTGCGGCTTGGCGTCCTCCCACACAATGCCACCCATGACCAGGTCGTCGACTGACGCGTACCGGCCCACGTTGGTGCCGCGATCGAGCGTGATCGGGCTGAAAACGCGCGTGCCTTCGACGAGTACGCCGATCTCGCCGTCGGTACCGCTCGCGAGCCAGTGCTCAGTGTCCAGGAGGCCGCGCACGATCGCGCCGGGTGTCTGTTCGGGCGCCTCATCGCTCGGGGCGATTGCTTCCAGGAAATCGATCGGCTGGTCCGCGGTCTCCGCGTCCGACGGCTCGTCCCCTTCCTGGCGGCCCCCGCGGCGCTCGGCGGTTGTGGCCAGTAGGCCTACGCGCGCCGCCCAGCGGGTCGACTCGGACATCGTGATCATGGTGCCGCCATCGCGCATCCACGCGCCTAGCTCGTCCTGCAGTCCGTCGCCCACCGCGCCGCTGTAGTTGCCGCTGGGGAAGACGATCACGTCGAAGTCCGAGAAGTCGACGCGCCCAAGACTCGAGGCCCGTACCGCGGTCGTGCGCTGCCCGTAGCGCTGCTCCAGCACATAGCGGGCCCACCCCACCGAGTACGTCTGCCCGGGCCGGTCGTATACGAGTAGCACACGCGGCTCGGTGAGGTGACTGACCCGGCTGCTGCCAAGCGACATGCCCTCGCGCACGTAAGAGTCGTCGATGGGCACGACTTCGGCGCCGTGCCTTGTCGCGATCCGCGCCAGCCGCTGGGGGAGATCGCTCTCGTTGTCCGAGTTGCGGATGATCGCCGTTCCGACCGCGTAGTCCCGACCGCCGAGCGTGAATTCGGCACCGGCCGAGCGGACGCGAATGCCCTCTCGCAACGCTTCGGCGACCGCGGCGGCCGCGTCCGTTCCCCACGGCATGAGGTACCCCACAGCGGCGTCTCGGAGCGACGCGACGTCGCGCATCTGGCGGGTGTTGTTCAGCGATAGGGTCGCGGCGCCAGTCGCCCGATCCGCCATGATCAACTCGACGTCCCAGAGCGAGGGCATGCTCCACGCCGTAACGTCGTAGATCTGATCGGGAAGGCGGTTGGCGCGCCGCTCGATCTGCCGCGCGACGAAGTCGGCGTCCATCGGGGTGTGTGGATCGAGCAGGTTACGAATAAGCCTGTGCGACGGCTGATCCATGGGCACGATGTAGGTGCCTTCAGCCGGCAGCGTGCGTCCACCTACCGATACCGGCTCCAGCGCCTTGTTCACCTCGATGCCGGAGAGCACCAGTGTTTCGGCGAGGCGGCGTGCCATACCCGGGTCGTGCTCGGATGTGAGCACATACTCCCTCGCTCCCGAACGGCCCATCTCGACGGCGCTCGCACGGAAGTCCAAGAACGTTCGCAGAATGCGTTCACGGTGCGTCGCCGCCGTCACCGCGGTGGTGATCGCGGCTGTGAAGTGGTGCAACACACCGTCGCCGTACGTGAGTTGGTCACCGTCATTGCGCAGGAGTACCAGCCCGCGAGCTGAGGCCTGCTCGTAGGTGGCGCCGATCGCTCCTTGGGCCATCGGCCAGGAGACGCCATACCCGGGATAGAACGCGTCGTAGGTGTCGCGATTGAAGTATGCGAAACCGCGCTCGTCGAAGCTCGCGGCGTTGGCGGCACCAAAGACGTCAGTGAGTGCCCTCTGCTCGTCGGTCGTCCACGTGTTGCCAGGGATCGCGTTCGGCGGGAAGAAATACGTCGAGTTGCCGCTCATCTCATGCAGGTCCACGACCACGTGGGGCATGAAGTCGAGCAAAGCGGCCACCCGCCCTCGTGTCTCTGGTTGGGTCTGGGCGAACCAGTCACGGTTCAGGTCGAAGAGGTAGTGGTTCACGCGTCCGCCGGGCCACGGCTCGTCGTGCTCTGCCGCTGCCGGGGCTGCGTCCTCCCAGCGCGCGCGACCCATCGTATTCTGGAAGACGAAGCGCGCGCGGCCGTCGGGGTTCTGCATCGGGTCGATGAGCACAAGCGATTCACGAAGGATCAAGTCCACCGTGCCGTCGCCCTCGGCCGCGAGCAGATGGTACGCCTCGGCCATTGCCGCGCCGCTCGAGCTGATCTCGTTGCCATGCACGCCGTGTAGGAGCGCCGTGACGACCGGCAGCGTCTCGATGAGACGCTCTGCTTCGCCGTCCTCGAGCGCGCGTGGGTCAGCCAGGCGGCGCAAGTCGGCCTTGACCGCATCGAGACGCGCCATGCGTTCCGCGGACCCGATCACCAGCATGACAGTCGGTCGACCTTCCCAGGTCTCGCCCGTCCGGATCAGCTCAGCCCGGTCCGGCGCCGCCTCGGCCAAAGCTCGTAGGTAGGCGACTACCTGATCGGGAGGCGTGACTTCCGCGCGGAAGTCGTGGCCCGCGACCTGCTCGAGCGTCGGGACCCGCGCGTCGTATCGCGTACCCGGCGCTAGGTCCTGGGTGGGTGCAGGTACCTGTATCAGCGTGATGAGCGCGAAGGCCTTCAGCATGTCTATCTCCCCGGTCCGAGAAGCACCGCGTTGATGAAGAGCAACTGGGTGGCCTCGGTGTATGCGCGGTAGTTGGGGTCCTCGGCGAACGCGATGATTTGACCTCCACCGAAGCGCTGGTACATCAGGAATGCTTTGTTGGCCAACTGGGGCCTCGACTCCTTCCAAACCGTCCCGCTGAGCACGAGGTCATCGATATCGGAGTAACGACCGACGTTGCTGCCTTCGTCCAGCGTAATGGGGCGAAATACCCTGGAGCCCTGCACGAAAACGCCGATCTCACCGTCGGTGCCCGAAGCGAGCCAGTGCTCGGTATCGAGAATGACGCGCAGGATGGCGCCGGGCACGCCCTCCGGTGATTCGTCTTCGGGCGAGATCTCGTCCAAGTATTCGATGGGCTGATCAGGCGTGTCGGCATCAGGCGCGTCGGTCCCTTCTGCGCGACCGCCCCGGCGCTCGGCGGTGGTCGACAGCAAGCCTGAGCGCGTCGCCCAGCGCGTCGATTCGGCCATCGTGATCACCGTGCCGCCGTCGCGCATCCAGCGGCGCAGTCCGTCGACCGCACCCTCGTTCATGGCGGAGCCGAAATTGCCGCTCGGGAAAATGATCACGTCGTAGTCGGAGTATGTGACCCGGCCGAGGCTCGACGCACGCACTACGGTAGTGCGCTGCCCGTACCGACGCTCCAGTACATATCGCGCCCACCCGACCGAGTAGGTCTGGCCGGGCCTGTCGTATACCAGCAGGACGCGCGGCTCGCGCAGCGCGCGTACCCGCCCACTTCCCAGGGACATGCCCTCGCGCACATAAGAGTCGTCGATGGCGACCACTTCTGCGTTGTGCTTGGCGGCGAGCTGGGCGAGTCGGTCGGGCAGGTCATCGTCGTTCTCCGACGTGCGCATGATCGCGGTGCCGACACCGTACTCGCGTCCTTCGAGCATGAACGTGCCACCTGCGGCGCGCACGCGGATGCCTTCTCGAAGCGCCTCGGCTACGAGCGCCGCCGCGTTGGTCCCCCACGGTACGAGGTAGCCTACGAGGGCGTCGGGCAGCGGCACGACCTGCACGGTCGCCTCTGCCAGGAGCCTGTCTCCGGCCATGCCGGTTGCTCGGCCGCTCGCAATCACCTCGACGTCCCAGAGCAGAGACTGGCTCCACGCGGTCACGTCGTAGATCTCGTCGGGTTGGCGGTTGGCGCGCCGTTCGATCTGCCGCCGCACGAAGTCTTCGGCCATCGGGACGTGCACGTCGAGCAGGTCACGCGCGAGGCCGTGTGCCGGCTGGGCCATGGGGACGATATAGGTCCCCCGTTCGGGAATCGTGCGTCCGTCCACCGTCACGGGTCCGGTTACATCACGCACTTCGATACCGTTTCGTACCAGCAGGCGTGCGAGCCGCTCCGCCATTCCTGGGTCGTGCGCCGAGTGCAGGATGTACTCGTTCTGCCCAGAGCGTCCCGACTCGATGCCCGCCCGTCGGAACGCGAGGTAGTCCCGCAGGATGAGTTCGCGATTGCGCGCGGAGGTCTCGGCGGTGGCCATGGCCGCGGTAAAGTGGTGGAGCACGCCGTCGCCATAAGTCAGCAGGTCCCCATCGTCGCGCTGCAGAACGAGCGCTCGCGCCGAGGCCTGCTCATAAGTCATACCGAGCGCGCCGTGGCTCATGGGCCACATGTCCACGTAACCCGGATAGAACAGGTCGTAGACGTCACGGTTGAAGTATGCGAAGCCACGCTGGTCGAACGCCGTGGCGTTGGCTCGTCCGAACACATCCATGAGCGCGATCTGGCGCTCTCCGTACCACGGGTTCTCGGGCGGTGCTGTGGGTGGGAAAAAGTACGTCGAGTTGCCGCCCATCTCGTGCAGGTCCACCACGATGTGCGGCCAGTACTCTAGGAAGATCTCGACCTTACCCTGTGTCTCCGGCTGACTCTGGATAAAGAGGTCGCGGTTCAAGTCGAAGAGGTAGTGGTTGACGCGCCCGCCTGGCCACGGCTCATCGTGCTCCGCCGAATACGTGGCTGGGTCGGGCCAACGCGCGCGACCCATGGTGTTTTGGGCGACGAACCGGGCGCGCCCGTCGGGGTTCTCCATGGGGTCGATGAGCACCAGCGACTCTTCGAAGATCAGGTCGACAGCCGGATCCCCTTGAGCCGCGAGCAGATGGTACGCCTCGGCCATCGCGGCCCCGCTCGAGCTGATCTCGTTTCCGTGGATGCCATGCATGAGGGCCGTCACGACAGGCAGGCGACCCAGCAAGATTTCCGCTTCGCCGTCGCTCAACCCTTGCGGATGAGCCAGCCGGGCGAGGTCGGCTTTCACCTGCTCCAGTTGCGCAATGCGGCTCGGCGAAGCGATAACGAGTACGAGCAGGGGGCGACCCTCCCAGCTCTCGGCGTAGCGGATGAGGTGGGTGCGCTCCCTTGCGGCCTCGGCGAGTGCTTCTATGTAACGGACCACGTCGTCGGGAGGCGTGACCTCCTCGCCGAAGTCGTGCCCGACTACCTGTTGCAACGTCGGAATGGTCGGATCGTATTGGGCGCCGGGGACCAGCTCCTGAGTAGGGGCGGGTACCTGGAGAGTGGCGAGCAACGCGAGGGTGCCGAGCATCAGCAGTTCCGAGGTAGTTTTGGTGAAGGCAGGGATGGGTAGGGGAGAGTGGCGGTTTCAACGGAGTCGGGGAAGCCATGCGAGATACTCATGGGTGGCGGCGCGCTTTGCTCGGCGCCGCGTTGCTGACATGCCTGGCGGCGGTGGCGTGCGCCGTCGAGCTGGGCACCACGGCTCGTACGCCGGGTTTTCTCGAGGTCGAATGGGATGGAGCGACGACGGATACGATCGACGCGCTCATTGACGGCGTGGTGATCGCACAGGTTCGAGACTTGGACGGCCGCCCGATGAGTTCTCGTTTCGTTCGCTTCACCGCGCTGCCGCTGGGGGACGACAATCGGCCGGGTGTCTTCCTCGCTCCGCTCGGATCGACCCCTACGCAGCCGACAACCCAGGTCACGGCGAACACAGCTGGCATCGCCATTGCCGCGGTTCGGCTGGGTACGGTACCCGGCCGGGCAGGCATCTGGGTCACGGTTTTCGAGCTGGAAGACTCGGACACGATCTTCGTCGACGTCTTGCCGGGCCAGGCGCATCAGATACAGCTGGCGCCCCGCGACACGACAATCGAGGTCGGGAGCTCCTTCCAGATGCGCTACTCCCTCGGTGACTTCTACGCCAACCCAGTCGAGGGTACGGTCGCCCTGACCGTGACCGGTGCGATTTCGCTCGCCGGCGAGACCGTGACCGGAGCCGCTCTCGGTACAGGCCAGGTATTTGGCGTGTCGAGTGAAGTGACCGACTCGGTGGCGGTGGAGGTCGCGGCCCCTGCGGGTGGAGGTGCATGACTTCGCATCCGACCATACGCGAGGCCCGCGTCCAGGTTTAGTCTTCGGGCGCCGATCGCACTCCTCTCGACGCCACTGATGTGACCCCATCCGACCCGCTCGCCGTCCTTCGAGACACTTTTGGCTTCCAGGACTTCCGACCCGGCCAGCGCGAAGTCGTCGATGCGGTACTCGCTGGCCGCGACTGCATTGCCGTCATGCCTACAGGTGCAGGTAAGTCGCTGACGTTCCAACTGCCGGCGCGCATCCTGGACGGGACCGTGCTCGTCCTGTCGCCGCTCATCAGTCTGATGAAGGATCAGGTCGACGCGCTACGGTCGCTCGGCTTCCGGGCGGCCGAGATCAACTCGACGCTCTCTTTCGATGAGCGCCAACGTCGCCTTTCGGCGTTTCGCCGTGGGGAATTCGAGCTGGTATATCTGGCTCCGGAGGCTCTCGATGGCACGCTACGTGACTTCATCCATGGTTGTCCGATCTCGCTGCTGGTCGTCGATGAGGCACACTGCATCAGCCAATGGGGACACGACTTCCGGCCGTCCTATCGGCGACTGCACCGCTTGAAGGACAGTCTCGACGTACCCGTGCTGGCGCTCACCGCGACCGCGACGAGGGCCGTGGCCCGAGACATCCTGCGGCAACTCGGAATGAGCAAGCCCGCGGGCTTCAAGGGTTCGTTCTTCCGAAGCAATTTGCTCATCCGGTGTCGCAAGAAGGGGGTGGGCAATACGCGCAAGGAGATTCTGGCTCTCATCCGACGCCGGGAGGGCGAGAGCGGCATCGTATATTGCCTCAGCCGACGGGGTGTGGAGCAGACCGCAGAATTCCTCTGCACGCAGGGCGTGCGCGCGCGCTCCTACCACGCCGGACTGCCGACTGACGTGCGCCAGGCCAATCAAGAGGCGTTCCAGCACGACGACATAGACGTCATCGTCGCGACCGTGGCGTTCGGGATGGGCATCGACAAGTCGAACGTTCGCTATGTGATCCACCGCGACATGCCCAAGGACATCGAGTCGTGGTACCAGGAGATGGGTCGCGCTGGGCGCGACGGCCTCGAGAGTGACTGCGTGCTTTTCTATTCCTGGGCGGACGTCAAGCTACACGAGCGTTTTCTGAACGACATCGACGATCCGGAGCTATGGCAGATCAAGCGGCAAGCAACCGTCGATCTCTTCCGGACCGTGGAGGGAAGGCGTTGCCGCCATCAAGCGATCCTCGCGCACTTCGACGAGGCGATGGCGCCGTGTGATAGCTCCTGCGACGTGTGCTCTGGCGTATCGGTAGAGGACCTGGCCGAGGCGTTCATGCCCCGCGGCCGTCTGTCATCCACTCGCAAGCACGCCGCGCACGTCAATTCAACCGCCGGCCCCATCAGCGATGAAGACGAAGCACTCTTCCAAACACTCCGTGACCTGAGGAGGGATCTCGCTGACAGGCAGGGCGTCCCCGCCTACATCGTCTTCAGCGACAAGGTCCTACGAGAAATGGCCGCGCAGCGGCCGCGCACTGCGGCTGATCTGCTCGAAGTCTCTGGTATCGGCCCGGCCAAACTAGAACGGTACGGTGAAGCCTTTCTGGAAGTACTCCTTCGGGCCTAACAGACAGGGGAAGAACGGGTTCCTCGCAGCAATGTTGCTCGGGCTCCTTTCGCGGAGAGGAACCCGTTCCCCCACTGGCGCCACTACATGGTTTCGCCGGCCGACGGGCCGTACATGCCGGGGACGGCGATGTCGAGCAGGCGCAGATACACGCTGATTTGGGCGCGGTGGTGGACGGCGTGGTTGAGTACGAAGGAACGCAGCACGACGGCCTTCGGCATCTTGAAGTGCACCTCGTCGCCGGTCCTGAGCGCCCACTCGGCCGTCAGGTCCTCGGCGGTCGCGGCCTCCAGTGCGGCCCTTCCTTCCTCCACCGCGCTGTCGAAGATCTCGACGATGTCCGCCATGGTCTTCGGGTCCGGCTGATCGAATCCCCCGGCCATGTCCAACTCGTCCGTAGCCCATTGTCAGGGTAATCCAATTAGGGGGGTTGGCGACGTGCCCTGCGAGTCTGAGCAGTGACATCGACTTCTCATGAGGCTGAAAGTCGAGCTTTTCGTCCGGGATTGCCGCGAACATACGGCGTGTGTTGGCTACCTCGACATCGAACTCGGGCAGCAGTGTGGCACCGTTCACCATCGTCGTCCTCTTCCGTTCTCGGGTGATTAGCTAGACACCGAATAAACACCGAACACACCGTGCCCGCGAGGTCAGTCGATGGGGTCGTCTCCCGGCGGCAAAGCCAGGTCGGCCAGGCACGCCTTCACCTCGTGGAACAACTGTTCGAACAGTCCGCCCATCGCGTGTCGGCGTTTCTTCACGATCACCCTATAGATGGCGCGCGAACCGATAAAGCTCAGGCCCGCGACACCCAAGGGGAACAACGTCGCGAACAGGGCGGAGCCAAGCACGTTGAGTCCGAAGCCTACTCCGAACCCTACGCCGAGCCCTCCTCCGACGCCCCCCGTGGTGCCGGCGAAGAGCCCGGCCGCGAACTGGGTGAGATTTTCCTCGAGCCGCAGCGTCGTCTGACCGTCGCGGGAATTGACCGTGATCTGAATCGTTCGGCTCTTGTTGGCTGTTTCCGCCCGCCATGTCATGGTCCGACCCAGTAGGCTCGGTTGTCCGTGCTCACGCGTCCCGGGCTGGATGACTTCGACGATTCGTTCGAAGCCGTCGTCGCGCAGCTTGCCCCGTATGGTGATCTCCCTTACGAGAAGCAGCTACTCCCCGAGCAACTTGCCCCAGGTCGATACCTCAATCGCACCGGTGTCGATCTCCAGTGCTGCTCGGCGCAAGAAAGTCGGATCGATGCCCGTTTCGGCCGCGATGTCCTCGAGCTCCTGCAGAGACATGCTGCCGGCGGAGGGAGCCGAGGGCTCCTCGTGCTGCAGCTCTGTCGCACGCTTGAGGATCTTGCCGATTTCCTTCTCCCCATACAGGCGGGGAAGGTTTGTGGGATCCGTCATCGTGGACTCGTGGAAAGTGACTGCCGGCACGTCGCATTGCTCCGTGCGCCGCACAGCATACAGCCCACTCACGCCCTCGTCACCGCGGGGACGCTGGAGCACCGGATCATCCCATCTTGCAAGATCGCTTTCTTCGTGACCGATTAGTCCGCACCCGAGCCATCCCGCTTCTGAATGCAAATCACCGATGCCATGCGCGACGAGGTCCTCAAGAGGTCGGGCCGCCGTTGTGAGTGCCTAAGCGGTCAGTGCCGTCATCGCCGCAGGGGAGCTCGGTGTCCGCGTGGCTTGCGCCCGGAGCAGTGGAAGATTTACTACAGGACCGAATCGGCTGGCGCCGCGCATTGGAATCTCAAGGCGTGGTGCGAGGAATGCTTCACAAACAACTACGGTTGAGGATCCAATGAGCGAACCTGCGCAGAACTTCGAGAACCATGCCAAATTCGTGCGAGCCTATCACGGTGTCGCCTTCCCGATGCTGCTGGTGCCGACGCTGTGGTTTGCCTACCAGACAGTGACGGACTTCAGCATCAACGCGCTCATGTTCCAGGTGTTTGCCGTCGGCCTGATCATCGCGGTGCTCTTCGCGAGGCTGTTCCCGCTCGGGGTCCAAGACCGGGTCATCCGTCTCGAGGAGCAGATGCGTTTGGCGCGGCTGCTCCCAGACGACCTCCGGGACCGCGTCGGTGACTTCACCACCAATCAGCTCGTCGGGCTACGCTTCGCTCCGGATGACGAGCTGCCCGACCTTGCCCGTCGTGTGCTCGACGAGGGCATGTCGGACCGGAAGGCGATCAAGCAAGCTGTGAAGAACTGGCGCGCGGACAACCAACGCATCTAAAACGGGCTGCTAGCTCGATACGACCAGGCCCGGCGGGCATCAGCACGCTGAGCCTGGTCGGTCCGTTTCCAGATATGTGTCCCTTAGCGCCTAATCGGCGATCCAGACCTCAGGCGGCGCCAACACACCGGCGTCCTGCATCTTCTGCTCCAGATCCTCGTCCGCTAGCATGGCCTCGACCCCGTCGACGTTGTCCGTATTCCAGACCACGAGCACCGAGTTCGGATCCGACGCGTCCTGGAAGACGCCTACTTCGGTGAGCCCTGCTTCGTCACGCCGATGAGCGTCCTCATCGTAGCGCGGCCGCCAGGTATCGTAGTCAGATACGGGGTGACGGACGAAAACGGTGGCCATTCCAGAGTCCTCCTTGAGCGGGTTGCTGAGGGCGTCGAAGGAGTATCCATCTGCACTGGGATGCGCCAGTCATCTCCCCTCCGCACGATGATACGCTAGTCATGTCCATCGATCTGTCCGGGCGGCTACGTGTCGCCGAAGCGGCTGACGAATCACCGGCCGTCGTCGCGCAACATCGGATCGATGGTCCGGGGGCGACTCTCGATATGCGTGAGTTCCAACAAGCACTCTGGTCCGCGCCTGATTGGCCTGAGGATCCCTACGAAGATCCGAGCGCGGCGTGGACGCAACAACTTCCTCGAACCGTGTGCCTCACCATCGATACCGGGACTCGGGTGCTCGCTCGACCCTTCGAGCCCGGTAGACTCTGTATCCGGTCGGCCGAGTACGGGAGCGAGGTCGTTGGCCACGCTGGACTGATCGCAGCCCACAGAGACAACTGGCTGTTGAAGGCGCTCGACGCCTTCGGCCTGAGCGGGGTCGCGTTCGAAATGGAGAGCCTCAGGCCGGGGCTGCTCTCCGCGGGCTTGGGCGGGTCGGCTACCGCGATGACGGCGGTGTGTTTGCTCGCGAACCGACTCGCCGGCAACCCCATGGACGGGTATCAGGTCGTCGCGCTCGCGGCGCGTCTCGAGAACGACCTGGGCAATTCCCTCACCGGTACCCAGGAACAGTCCAACGTGGTTTGGGGCGGAGTGAGAGACTACGTCTGGTTGCCTTGGGGCGTGCCCGGCGAGCCACGGCAGGGGCTCGGGACCTCGCTGCAATACGAGCTCTTGGGCCCCGAAGTCTACGAGGACGTGCGCGCGCACATGATGATTGTGCATACCGGCACGACTCGCTTCAGCGCTGATGTGAACCAGGAGTGGGTGAACACGCTGCAACGTGAGGACGTGTTCCCCGAGCTGAAGCATCTACCCGGCTGGGCGTACGAATACCGCGAGGGGCTGCGTACCGCTGACTGGGTGCGAGTCGGCGCGAGCCTGCGCGGTTTTCGGGAGATCCGAGAGCGGCTCATCCCGGCATACATGGCAGGGGCCGAGGCGCTCGCTGAATTCGTGCGCCTAGCGGGTGGCGAGGCGTTCCCTCTGGGAGCCGGGGGTGGCGGAAGCTGCCTCGTCGTGGCCCCCGATCCCGCAGTGCTCTCGACTGTGCGGGAGGGGCTGGCCGAGGGCCTCCGCGAGATCGAGTTCGAGCTGCTCGAGCGTGGCCACCGATTCGAGCACTGTTGAGCGGGTCGTGATATCGACGTGTTACCCGGTGCTGGTGCACGGCTTCACCGGGTCGTCCCACTCTTGGGGCGAGCGCCTGGTGGACGGACTCGCGTCGGCCGGATGTCCACCGGTGTTGCTCGATCTGCCGGGTCATGGTCGCAACAAGACGGCTCAGCACGCCAAGCAGTTCTCTCTCGGCTCCGCGCTGTCCGCAGTGGAAAACGCGGGCCAGTGGCCGGCGGGTCTCGTCGGATACTCGATGGGAGGGCGGCTCGCGCTGCACTTTGCGGCCAAGCACCCCGACGCGGTTCGGCGCCTGGTGCTCGAGTCTGCGTCACCGGGACTCGCGAGCGAGGCCGAGCGTCGCCTGCGCCAGGAGTCCGACGATGAACTCGCGCGTTCGATCGAGCTCGACGGTGTCGAGGCGTTCATCGATCGTTGGCAACGCTTGCCGCTTTTCGAGTCACAGAGCGGCGCGGATGAGATCGTGCGGTCTCGCCTGCGTGCGCTTCGGCTCGAGAACTCGGAGGAGGGGCTCGCGGGCGCGCTGCGCGGCTTGGGCACTGGCGCGCTTCCTTCGCTGTGGGACGCTCTGCCCGCCATCCACGTGCCGACGCTGCTCCTCGTCGGCGCGCTCGACCCCAAGTTCGTGTCGATAGGCGAGCGCATGGCCGAGGCGCTCCCTGACGCGCGCCTGGTGGTTGTCCCGGGTACAGGGCACGCGGTGCATCTCGAGCGGCCGGACGCCTGGCTCGAGGCGGTGTCAGGCTTCCTCTCTTCGTAGCCGCATCCACCTCTAGTGAAACCCTTTCGACGCTCATCGCGTCTCTATATATAGAATACCAACATAGGGTACTTCGGAGGATGGGGGATGGCGACCTGCTCCTCCGGAACGTTGAGCAGGGGTGCGAGATCGTAGAGACGCTGAGGTGGGACCTTGTTGATTTCGTCCTCTCTCGCAGCCCCCGACTTGCGCTCGTCCATCAAGTACTGCCTGAACTCGGCGAATTTTTCTGGAGCCAGCCAGTCGCTCCAGTGTTCCTCCCTTGTCGACGGTGCAGCGTTGATGGAGCTCCACTTCTTGGAAGTCTCCAGTTGCTTTTCCACCAGCGTTAGCAGTTCGTCGAGTTCGAACGGCTTTCGCAGGAAGGCAGAGCCGCCGACGGCGAACGCCTTGGCCTCGTCTTGTTCCGTGTCCAATGCGGTCACGAAGACTACGGGCACGAGATCCATGTCTTCGCGGGCCCGTAGGTGGCTGCACACTTCACAGCCGTCCGGTCCTCCCGGCATCATCACGTCAAGTAGCACGAGATCCGGACGAAGGCGGTCGAGCATCTCGAGCGCGGCCTTCCCACCCTCCGCGAGATGGACATCGTATTCCGCGCGTCGCAAGCTGCGGTCGAGCGACGACAGTACAGAAGCGTCGTCGTCCACTACCAGCAGGACAGGGCGGGTGCCTTTTCGCATGAATTCCCCACAACAGGTGCGTACAACGCCCGGACCTCGCCCCGCTCGACTCGGGCCGAGCGATGCACATCCTTTCGGGCTTCTATAATCAAGTGTCGGTAGGCGTGTCGCTTTCTTTAAAGGTCATTAGCCCTAGGTTCTCTGGCGCACCCGACGATTCGTGGGCGATTCGTGTCGGACCAAGGAGGCCACGCTGACGCCGAGCAACGGCACCGGGACCCAGCTTTCACGAGTCCAATACCGAGGACTTGGGCGCACCTCGTCGTTCCCGTTCGCGGTACCGTCGATCGCGACCCTCGATACGCTTGAGTTGGACGCTCAGGTCACTGTGCTCGTGGGTGAAAACGGCACCGGGAAGTCGACGCTGCTCGAGGGCCTCGCGATCGCCTGCGGCCTGCCCGCCGTGGGCGCGTCGCGAATGGAAGCGGACCACACACTCCCGGCTCAGCGCGAGCTCGCAGCTCAGCTCCACCTCACCTGGCGTGGCCGGTCCCATCGAGGCTTTTTCCTTCGCGCGGAGGACTTTTTTGGCTTTCAGCGCGAAATCACCAAGATGCGTGCGCATCATCAGGACGAGGTGGCTCGGATCGATGTCGACATGGCGGACGCTTCTGCGCTCGCTCGCCAACTCGCCAAGGGCCCGCACCGCAAGTCGATCTGGGCCATGGAGACGCGATACGGTGCTAACCCCGACGCGAAGTCGCACGGCGAGGCCTTCTTGAACCTCTTCGCACAACGTCTTGCCCCAAACGGGCTCTTCCTGCTGGACGAGCCGGAAGCTGCGCTCTCGCCACAAAGTCAGCTCGGATTCATGGCGATGATCCGGGATGCGTTGGCGACCGGATCGCAGTTCATCATTGCCACCCACTCACCGATTCTCATGGCGATCCCGGGTGCGGCGATCTATTCGTTCGACGACCTCCCGGTGCAGCGGGTGGACTTCGAGGACCTGGAGTCGGTCGCTCTGGTGCGGGACTTTCTTCAAGCGCCTGAGCGGTATCTCCGCCAGATCTGGATCGACGAGGAGTAGCGCCATGGCCGATCCAAAGAAGCTGGACGCCGAGGCCGGTTTCCACGTGCTTGAAAACTTCGGGCGTTTCAACCAGAAGAACGACATCTACTCGCGTGCCTTTTGGGACGCCGAGATCCGCTCCGAGAAGACCGAGCGTTTCTTCGAGACCTATCGAACCCCGCTCAAGGAGTGGAAGACGGTCGATGGTTTCACTCAACGCGACTACGCACTACGCAATGCGTCGTGGCACCTGCCTGACATCTTCGCTGAGTTGAAGGAAGGTGAGAACCGTCGCGAAGGGTTCCTGGACCCTTTCACGGTGCATCGAGAAGGTCCCGACCAGCGCGTTCCGGTCGACTCGCCCGAGGCGATGAGCGCCGAGGTCAAGCACGTCGCCAGGGTGTTCGGCGCGGACCTGGTTGGCATAACCGGCTATGACGAGCGCTGGGTCTACAGCCATGTGTACAGCCGCCTCGGTGAAACTGAGAAGCCGCAGGAGCTACCGTCCGACCTGCCTAATGTGATCGTCATCGCCCAGGAGATGGACCGGGACCTGGTCGATACTGTGCCTTCGGCGTTGAGCGGGACGGCGACCGGCGTCGGCTATTCGCATGATACGCTCGTGTTGCTCGGACTCGCGCAATACGTGATCAATCTCGGGTACCGGGCTGTGGCCACCATGAACGACACGGCGCTCGCGATCCCCTACGCGCTGAAGGCCGGGCTGGGCGAGTACGGTCGTCACGGGCTGCTCATCACGAAGGAGTTCGGCCCTCGGGTTCGCATCGGCAAGATCTTCACGGACCTGCCGTTGGCGCATGATCGACCTGTGGGGTTCGGCGTGACCGAGTTCTGTGAGACTTGCCGCCGCTGTTCCGACGCCTGTCCGGTAAACGCTATCCCGGATGGTCCGCCGAGCACGGAGGCCTACAACCGCTCGAATATCCAAGGTGTCCGCAAATGGACCGTGGATGCCGAGCCCTGCTTTCGCTTCTGGTCGAACCAGAACTCGGACTGCTCGATCTGCATCCGTGTGTGCCCTTACAACCGCGACTTCTCGAGTCGGTGGGCTCAGGCCTGGCGATGGCTCGCGGGCACGCGCTTGCGCCGGTTGGCGCTCTGGTTGAGTGATCGTTTCACGCCGGGCACTCGGGTCAGTCCGTCGGCGTGGTGGCGGAAAGGCCTACGCGGGCGTTAGCGCCAAGACCCGCAGGGGGCTTCCACTTCCGCCGACGATCTTGAGCGGCGCGGCAATCACGATGGCTCCCGTCGCCGGAAGCAGGTCGAGATTGCACAGGCTCGCCAGCCCGAACTTGCCCGCTCCGTGCATGGTCGTGTGGTTCGGGAAGGGCGGATCGAAGCCGCCGGCCTGACCCGCGTCCGTGCCGATCGTTTCGACGCCGACTCCGAGCACGTCACGGTCGTTTGCGAGCAGTTCGGACGCGTCCGCTCGGAACCCCGGGGAGTGAGGTCCCGACTCGTCCACGTTCAGGATTGCTTCGGCGCCATCGCGTTTGCTCCAGTCGGTTCTCAGCAGCACCCAGGACTGCGCTGGGATTCGGCCGTGCTCGGACTCCCAGCGCTCGATCCAAGCCGGCGTGAGCAAGAAGTCCGGGTCGGCCGCGGTATCGGCGCTGCAGTCCAGGACACACGCGGGACCCACATACTGGTGCGCGGGGATTGTTTCTGTCGTGTTGCTCGGGAGGTCCTTGCCCGTCACCCAATGCACCGGCGCGTCAAAATGCGTACCGGTGTGCTCGCCGAGGTTGAGGGTGTTCCAGTACCACGCAGGCCCAGCGTCGTCGTAGCGGCTGATCACGTCCATGGTCAGGCCGGGCGACTGACCGAAGATGTCGGGCAGGCCGATGACCGGCGTGTCTGGGCCGAGAGGTTGAGTGAGATCCACGACGCGGATCGATCCGTCCCGCAGCGCCTCGACGAGCTGGTTGAGCACCGGCATGTTCGGACTCCTCTAGTGTTGCGAAGATCGGCCCGCTGCAAGGGCCAGCCCGACTCCCACTCAGGGCAGGCGCAATGTCCGCTCGGTGCGTCCGGGCGGCAAGGAAGGCGAGGGGTCAGCTACTAGCTCCCCATCAACCGCTCCACCTTCGCCAGGTCTGGCTGCGAGCACAGCTCCCACCCTGGCTCATAACCGAACACTTCGCTGAGCGGCCGACTGCCGAAGTTGCCGTCCAGGATCTCCATGTGTTCAGCCGTGAGCAGCGCAGGGTGCAGGCAGCCGCAGGCGTGGCTCAGCCGCGTCAACTCCTTGCGTAGGGTCACGATGTAGTTCGCGAGTCGCGCGCCTTTGTGGGTGGGGTCGAGGCCGCGTACCAGCCACTTGTTCTGCGTCGCCACACCGGTCGGGCAATGGCCCGTATGGCATCGTTGTGCCTGGATGCACCCTACCGCCATCATCGCTTCGCGGCCGACCGCGATCATGTCCGCACCAAGACAGAACGCGAGCAGGCCTGTTTCGGGAAAGCCGAGCTTGCCCGACCCGACCCACACCACGTCGTGGTGCACGCCTCGCTCGGCGAAGATCCGGTATACCCGGCTGAAACCGACTTTGAACGGTAGCGCCACGTGGTCCGAGAACGCGAAGGGCGCCGCGCCCGTGCCACCTTCACCGCCATCGATAGCGATGTAGTCGACGCCGCGCTCTTCGCTCGCCATGCGGTCGGCCAACTCGGTCCAGAACTCGATCTGTCCTACAGCCGATTTGATACCGACGGGAACACCGGTCGCGTCGGCGAGGTCTTCTACGAAGTCCAGCATCTCGTCGACGGTGCTGAAGGATCGGTGTCCCGGCGGACTGATTACGGTCTGCCCCATGGGTACGCCACGAATCCTGGAGATCTCAGCCGAGACTTTCTCTCCAGGCAGCACGCCACCGAGGCCAGGCTTGGCGCCCTGACTCAGCTTGATCTCGATCGCACGTACGGGGTGGTCCTGAACGCCCTGCACGCAAGCGTCGCGGTCGAAAGCGCCGTCCGACGCCCGCGCCCCGAAGTAGCCGGTTCCGAGCTGCCAGATGAGGTCACCCCCGTATAGATGGTGCGGCGAGACGCCGCCCTCACCTGTGTTATGCAGGCAGCCTGCGATCGCTGCGCCGCGGTTCATGGCCTGAACCGCAGCGGACGAGAGCGATCCGAAGCTCATGCCGCTGATGTTTACGACCGACCGAGGACGGAACGCGTCGCGCCGACCGCGCGGCCCCCCTAGAACCTTCGCGCATGGCAGCGGATACATCTCATCGTGGCGTGGCTCCACGGAGGGCCCCAGCGTGTGATGCTTGATGATCAGATAGTTGTTCGACCTCTCGAGATCGTTGTCGGTGCCGAAGCCTGAGTAGTTGTTCTGTTTCTTGGCGGACGAGTACACCCAGCGTCGCTGGTCACGGGAGAACGGTAGTTCCTCGTCATTCGACGTAACGATGTACTGTCGGAGCTCGGGCCCGACCGACTCCAGCAGGTATCGCAGGTGTCCCACTAGGGGAAAGTTCCTGAGGATGGCGTGCTTGGTCTGAATCAGGTCGTAGAGAACGACGACCAGCAGCAGACCGCCTGATACGATCCAGAACTCCATAATCGAGTGGTTTCTCCTGGAAGGCTCATAGCCTTCCGCTGGCGAGTCGCGGCCGCACGTGGAGAATTGTACGAGGCGGTACGTTGGCGCGCACGGAGTGACCGTTAGCTTTCCGGCCCATGTCCACTCCGACAACGACTCCATTCATTCTCAGACAGCTCGGCGCAGCGCTGCTGCTTTCCGCGTCTGGGCTGGCGTTGTTGGCTGCGCCCTTGCAGGGCCAGGATGCCGAGGAGCGCCCCCGCCCTGTGGAGGGCGAGGACTTCCGGGTCTACGACATCGGCGGTCGCTCTTCGTCTTTTGCGGCCGTGTTGCAGACGCTTTCCGACACCGACGTCGTTTTGCTCGGTGAGGAGCATGACGACGTGGTCGGACACCGCTTCGAGGCAGAACTGCTTGGCGCCGCGTATCGCCGGCTCCAGGCGGAAGACGGTCGGGGGGTGATTCTGTCGTTGGAGATGTTCGAGCGGGACGTGCAGTACATCTTGGCCGAGTACCTCGACGGCACGATTTCAGAGACTCATTTCTTGAACAGCTCTCGTCCCTGGGACGGCTACGAGGACCACTACCGTCCGCTGGTCGAGTTCTCGAAAGAGCAGGGCCTCGCGGTCATCGCGGCGAACGCCCCGCGCAGATACGTGAACCGTGTTTCGAGAGAAGGGCCCGAATCGCTGCAGGCGCTGTCCGCGACTGCCAAGAGCTTCCTGCCACCGCTGCCCTACCCGGGGCCCTCACCGGAATACCGAGCGCAGTGGGACGCGGTGATGGCTGAAGCCATGGCAGGGTCGGAGGCGCAAGCGGACGCGGGTGGCGACGACGCGGGCGTTGACGAAGCGGACGGCGACGAAGCGGACGGCAACGAAGCGGACGGCAACGAAGCAGACGGTGACGAAGACCGATCAGGCGACGACGAGGCAACGACGCAGCACTACGAGATGAGCCCGACCGTCATCTACTCGCAAGCGCTGTGGGATGCCTCCATGGGCCACGCGATCACGTCGGCACTCGGCGCCAGCCCCGGCTCGCTCGTCATCCACCTGGCTGGCTCCTTCCATGTGCAACGCGGTACGGGGATCCCAGAGCGAGTCGCTGATTATTCTCCAGGCACGCGAGTCCTGAGCATCGTGATGGTTTCGGTCAATGACATCGCGGCGTGGGACGAACAGGAGCACGAAGGGCTCGGCGACTTCGTGGTCCTGACCAAAGCGCCCGAACCGGTGGGCGACGGCTCCGGAAACTGAGGTCTCGCCGCTAGTTGGCCGCCATGATGCCTAGGACGCGTCCGTCCTCGGTGAGCACCTAGAGCTCGCCGTCCGAGTCCTGGCCAGAGAGGTCACGTTGCCGGGGCTCTCGACGGGGAGCTCGACAGGGTCTCCTGCGATGCCGTTGGCCTGAAGTTGGAACGTGCGTAGCCATCCGCTGCAGTAGTCCGAGTAGATATATCGGCCGCGGAGAGCAGGGACCGCGTTTCCGCGATATACGTATCCGCCCGCAATCGAGCACCCATCGCCACGGCCATATACTGCGACCGGAAAGCGTGTACCCTCCGCCACGCACTGATTCGTAGCGAAGCACTCGGTCCCCTCGAGCACGCTCCAGCCGAAATTCTCGCCTCCTCTCTCGAGGGGCACCGCGTTGATTTCCTCCCAGCGGGTCTCCCCCATGTCGGCGATGAACATGAATCCACCGTTCACATCGAACGAAAATCGCCTCGGGTTCCGGAAACCGTAGTGCCAAATCTCCGGACGGCTGGTCGCGTGTTGCGCGAAGGGATTGTCTGCCAGGATCCGGTACGGAGGCCCCAGCTGGTCGAGCACGTCGACGCGCAGGATCGAGCCCAGCAGCGTCGTTGCATCCTGGCCGTGCCCTTGTGGGTCGCCGTTGCTACCGCCGTCGCCGAGCGCGATATAGAGCATGTTGCCCGGGCCGAACTCGATCTGGCCCCCGTTGTGGCTCGGGAATGGCTGCTCGACTTTCAGAAACAGCATGCCGCTGTTCGGGTCCGCACGGTCACCACGATCGCGGTCCAGATACGCCTCGATGCGAGTGTTGCCGTCGAGGTCCGTATAGTTGACGAAGAAGCGGCCGCTCGCCCTGAAATCCGGATCGAAGGCCAGGCCTAGAAGTCCTTATTCGTCACCAAAGGACACGCGGTCGGTGATATCGAGAAAGGGTTGGGCAACGAGGCTGGCACCTCGCAGGATGCGGATTCGCCCCGGTCGCTCCAGGACGAAGAGCCGGGGGTCGGCGTCGGGCGAAGTCGCGTAGACAGGCGAATCGAGACCGTTTGCGAGGACGAGCAAACTGATGGCGAGCGTCGAGGAGTCGGTGCCCTCCGGCGCCGGGAATATGGTGGAGCTGCAAGCCGCGAGCGCCACGGATCCGATGATCCCCACGGCGTGGCGCTTTTTCAGGAGCCGGCTTCTCCTCTGCGAGCCCCTCGTCCTGTGAGCGGGATGTTGACCCCGAACGTGACGACCTGCGGATTCACGGGGGTGAAAGGATCGAGTTCCGGCTTACTGATGAAGACCCACCGGATCTCGAGCTGGGGTCGAAAACTGCTCGCTCCGCCGAATGTGCCGCCTACGACGATGCTGTAGCCCCGACGGGTCTCCCGCGGGAGACCCGGGTCGGCCCCGTAGATCGTGTTTCGGAACGCCAGTCCGCCACCGATGTACGGGCCGCCCTGCCGCCCGATGGGTCGGTAGAGCACGTCAACGGCGTACTGGTATTCCTTGAGGCCGGTCAGGAACGTCACGTCTGCCGATGGCATCAACTCGACGGACCCTCTACGCATGAGAGGGAGGTGGAGTTGTGCCCCGAGTACTTCCCCATTGGCGTTGTTGTCGTAGCCGGCCTTCACGCCGACCATTATCGATGGCCAAGAAGCAGCGGTCGGCTGCCGCGGACCACGACGCTGTCCCTCGGTTGCGAGTGGCGTGACAAGCGTGAGCAAGGCAACCGCCAGCCATTTGCTCGGGAGCCTGCTAACCGTCGTTGTCATGAATTCTCCTCACTCGGTTTTCGATACGCGAACGAGCGTCGCTTCATCGTACGTCCATGGATCCGCTCGCTGACGGGACTGGCCGCGATCTTTAGGGAGAGATCGACCAAGTGGGCAACCGACGCTTCGTCCATCGTCCAAGTCCTTTTCGGCTGGGAAACTTTGCTATTCAGGAAGTGATTCCGCGAGTCGTTTGAGAGCAAGCAGACGTTCCGTCCAGAACGCCTCCAGCACTACCGCGAGCGCACCCATGTCTTCCTTCGTTGCGTGATGGAAGCGCTGCCGCCCCTCGGCCCGGACCGAGACCAGGCCAGCCGCACGTAGCTTCGCGAGGTGTTGAGAGATCGCAGCCACGCTCACGGGGAGGCGCGACGCGATGTCGTTCACGCTGCGCTCGTGATCCCAGATCAACTCCAGAATCTGCATGCGTCGCGGCTCCATGGCTGTTCGCATGGACTCCGCGCTCGCGTGGGCGATCTCCCTCATGATAATACTTTAGTGTCAACTTAAATATTAGTCAAGAGAACGGCTGTTGACAGAACTTCAGGTGCTCTTTAGGTTCGACTAAATGATAATTTTAGGTGAGCCTAAAAATAATGAGAGCAATCGCCCGGCGAACCACCCGACTGCTCGGATGCTTGCTTCTCGTGGCAGCGACGGCGTGCGACACCTTCGCCCCGGATGGGCCGCCTGAGGAGCAGCTACTCGACGGGACGATCGAGGGCATGCCGGGAAGCCAGCTACGGCAGCACCTTGTGGGGGACGAGGAGTTCGGACGGCGCTTCACGGTGGAGGACGGGCTCGGCCCCGTGTTCGTGGCGACGGCGTGCGAGCAGTGTCATGTCGGAGACGGCAAGGGCCACCCGGTCTTCAACCTCACCCGCTTCGGGACGCTCGGCGTGAACGGCTTCGATCCGTTGACGCAGCTAGGCGGGCCGCAGCTCCAGCACCGGTCCATTCCCGGCTACCCGCCAGAGACGGTTCCTGGCGAGGCCACTGGGGTCTCGGAGTTCACGGCGCCGGCTGTGACGGGCCTTGGATACCTCGATGCCGTAGATGACGCGACGTTGATCGCGCTAGCCGACCCTGACGACGCCGACGGGGATGGCATCAGCGGCCGGCTGCAACTGCATCCGCCCTCCGAGCTCATCGAGGCTGTGCTCGCGCTCGCAGCCCAGTCGGCTGTGCCGTTCACGCATGGCACGCTTGTGGACGGACAGTATATCGGCCGCTTCGGGAAGAAGGCGCTCACGGTGAACCTGCTGCACCAGACGGTCGGCGCGTACCAACAGGACATGGGCATCACGAGCGACCTGCTCGTGGAGGATCTCTTCAACCCGCTGGCTGGAAACCGGGCCTCGGATGAAGCGCCTGACCCTGAGGTTTCGAGCAGTGCCGTCGCCAACGTGGTCTTCTACCTCAAGACGCTGCGCGCACCGTCCCGTCGGGATACATCAGCTGCCGAGGTCGTGGCGGGCGAGCAGCTCTTCGGCCAGATCGGGTGTGCGTCGTGCCACACGCCCACCATGCGCACTGGCCGGTCCGAGATCGCGGTGCTGGACCAGGTGGAGTTCCACGCCTACACCGACCTTCTGCTTCATGACATGGGTCCCGAGCTGGACGACGGGTATACCGAAGGACGCGCGCTCACTTCAGAATGGAGGACTCCTCCGCTCTGGGGCATCGGCATCCAGGAGAATTTCCAGGGCGGGCAGGCATTCTATCTGCACGACGGTCGCGCGCAGACCTTCGAGCAGACGATCGGCCTGCACGGCGGCGAGGGCGCAGCGTCACGCAGTGCCTTCCAGGCGCTTTCCGACGCCGACAAGACACGACTCGTGCGCTTCCTCCGGTCGCTGTGATGGTTATGAACCGTCGCGATTTCGTTCGCTCGTTGCCCGTGCTTCCGACGGGGCTCTTGTTGGGCGCCTCTGCGCTTTCGGTCTCGGCTTGCGCTGGCACGCCCTACCTCTCGCCTCGTGGGTCCGGGAACCAACTCGTTGTCAGCGCCGCGAACGTGCCGGAAGCGGGCGTTCTGCTGCAACGGCCAGGCATGGAGCACCCCGTTTTTGTGCGCGCGACCGAGGAGGGAGCATATACCGCGCTTCTCGTTCGGTGCACGCACCAGGGATGCCAGCCCGACCCGGTTGGGGACCGCTTTGTCTGCCCCTGCCACGGCAGTGAGTTCGACATGGAGGGTGCGGTCCTTCGTGGGCCAGCGGAGCGGCCCTTGCCTCGATACGGCGTTGCGCGCGCAGGGGAAGACTTGGTGGTCACGTTACAGGAGATGAACGATGAGTAAGGGCAGGGGTGTGGTGGTGTGGTCGGTCGCCGTACTGGCGTTCGCGAGCCCCGCTGGGGCTCAGGTGGACAGCACGTTGGCCCAGGAGGGCATTTACGACCGGCCCTTTATCGGATCGGCCTCGAACACCGCAATCGGCGGCTACATAGAAGGCAATACCAACTACTTCGTCGAGGACGGAATCACCGAGGGCTTTAGCATGGAGCTGCGGCGGTTCAACATCTTCATGTATTCTTCGATCTCTCGGCGCGTGCGCTTTTTGAGCGAACTGGAATTCGAGCACGGCACGGAGGAGATCGCTCTCGAGACCGCGCTCGTCGATTTCCAGATATCGCCGGCGCTGGTCCTGCGGGCGGGCATCATTCTACCTCCCATCGGATACCTCAATCAGAACCACGACAGTCCCAAGTGGGACTTCGTGGACCGGCCGCTCGTCACCACCGGCGTGATCCCCTCGACACTCTCGGAGGTCGGCGCAGGCGTGTACGGGAAGGGTGTCTCGGACGGCGTGATGCTCTCCTACGACTTGTATCTGACGAACGGCATCTCCGACGCGGTGGTGGGCAATGACCTGGGTCGAACCGACATCCCGTCTGGCAAGAGCGAAGAACAGTTCGAAGAGGACAACAACGGCTCTCCGGCGATCTCAGGACGCTTCGGGCTGCGGCGGCCGGGCTTCGGTGAGGTGGGGCTGTCCTACTACGGCGGGTACTACAACTCGTACCTCTTCGAGGGTGTGGAGGTCGACGAGCGGCGCTGGCTCGGTATCACCGCGTTCGACTTTGGCGCTTCGGTCGGCCGCTTCGACGTCCGGGGCGAGCTCGCGTATGCCACGATCGACGTGCCGAGCGGCATGTCGGAGATCTTTGGGGACCGCCAGTGGGGCGGACACGTGGACATCATTGCTCCGGTGTGGAAGCCCGCGTTGAGCGGCTACGACAACGCGACGGTGAGTCTGGGCCTGAGGTTGGAGAAAGTGGACTACAACCGGGGCACCTTCCTCTCGACCGGATTGTCGATTCGCGACGATGTCACGGCGGTGGTCCCGAGCGTGAGTTTCCGGCCTACGCAGGGAACGGTTTTCCGGGCGAACTACCGCTACCACTGGACTCACGACTTCATCGGGAACCCCACGGTGAGAACGGCCGGCTTCCAGGTGGGGTTCGCGACCTACTTCTAGTGACGGGACACTAGTCACGAAGCGAAATTAGCGAACTCCTTGGAGGAGTGAGAGCTTTCAGGCTCACGCACGGACTGCTGGACTGACCGAATGCCTGGAGCTCCATGAGCGAGAACGGACTCGTTGGACCTCTGGTGCGCTCCGCTCACCCGTCGTTTTGGCCGCGCAACCTGCTTGTGTACGCGGCGCCTGGCGCTGCCGGAGCGCTGTCGAGTGGCGTTGGCTTCAGTATGCGTTCCCGCACCCGCGAACTCGGCGTGAGGCTGGCCCTGGGTGCCACCGCGGGTCGGCTCCAGCGAGACGTCGTGGGCGGTCTGCTCCCCGTCCTGACTGTCGCGCTCGTGGTGGGACTCGTCGTATCACTCCTCGCCTCCCGAGGGCTCGCTTCAGTCCTCTATGGCGTGGGTCCCACCGACCCGATCGCATTTGGTGGCGCGCTCGTGCTCATAGCGACCATGTCGATCTTGGCGACCTATCTTCTCGCGAGGGGCGTCAGCAAGGTCGATCCAGCACGGGTGATCGAGTATCGCTAGCGGTCCTTGGTCGAGACCAGACCACCACCCCGGACCGTAGCGCCTACGACCGAGGTGGCACCGCAAATCACTCCCAGCGGAACGTTTTGGTCGACACTGCGCTGCACACCGCGAAGACGGCTACCAACCCCAACACGTTGACCCAATGCGCCCCCCAACCGGCGCCGTCCCAAACCCCTTGCATGAGCGCGACTGCGTGCGTGGTGGGCAGCAAGTTCGCGAACACGCGCCACCCCGTCGGGAGCAGGTCGAGTGGAAAAAACAGACCGGAAAGCACGACCATCGGATAGAGCAGGATGCTGCCTAGCGGCTGCGCGAACCGAGCGGTCGGTATGATGCTCGAGATCACGAAACCCACGGAGATGATGCTCACCGTCCCCAACAGCAGCGCCACCGTGAAGCTCCAGAGGTTCACGTCGCTGGCGCCGGCGAAGAACTCGCGACCCGCGAGCACCAACAGTCCCATGCCGATCACCGTGAAGATCAGCTTCACGAAAACGTGCGCCCCCAGAATCGTCAGCGGCGACAACGGCGTGGCGCGCAGCCGTTTCAGGATCCCGCCCTCCCTGTAGATGGTGATGATTACGATGAGCGAGAGCGCGGCTCCAATCGCGACGAAGAGCGCGGCCATGATCGCGATGTTGAAAGGCAGTGCTTCGGCTGCGTTGGAAGCGTTGGGGTCTCGCAGTACCCTGCCGAAGATCAGGAAGATGAAGACCGGGAGCCCCAGCGTCCCGATCACCCCGATCGGCTCGCGCATGAAGACCTTGATCTCCACCCAGGTCAGTTTCCAGAATCCGGTTAGCATGCGTCAGTCTCGAATGCGGTGGCCAGTGAGCTTCAGGAACACGTCTTCCAAGTTCGGGAGCTCCGTCCGGAAGCCGGTGACGTGTACGCCCTCCGTCGCGATCGCGTGAATGACGTCCGTGACGAAGCCGTCGCCGGTGCCCTGCAGCGTGTAGGTCTCCCCGTTTCGGGTCACGCCGTCGAGGCCTGAGATTCTCTCCAGTCGCTCCTGCACGCCGTCGCTGTCGCTGGAGAACACGACTCCGAGCTGTGGGCAATGGCGCCGCACCAACTCCGCAGGCGTGCCCATCTCGATCAGCGTGCCGTGCTCGATGATGGCCATGCGATCGCAGAGGCGCTCAGCCTCCTCCATCAGGTGAGTCGTCAGAAAAACGGTCTTGCCTCGATCGCGGATACCGTTGATGAGATCCCAGATCGTGCGCCGGGCCTGGGGGTCGAGCCCTGTGGTCAACTCGTCGAGGAAGACGACCTCGGGATCGTGGATCAGCGCGAGCGCGACGAACAACCGCTGCTTTTGTCCACCTGAGAGCGTCATGAACCAGGCGTTGCGCTTCGGTGTGAGTCCCAACTGCTCCAGCAGCGCGTCGGTGTCCACGACATCCTTGTAGAGCGTGGACCAGAGGTCGACCGCTTCCCAAACCTTGATCCGCTTCTGGAGGTGCGCCTCCTGATGTTGCACGCCGATGCGCGCTTGGAGTGCGCGCGCGTCTTTACGCGGATCGAGACCGAGCACCGAGACGCTGCCTTCGTCCCATTTTCTGAGGCCTTCGACGCACTCCATGGTCGTGGTCTTGCCGGCCCCGTTGGGTCCGATGAGGCCGAAGATCTCCCCTCGGTTGATCTCGAGAGAGACGTCCGCTACGGCGATGGTGGAGCCGTACCGTTTCTTGAGGTTCGTTACCTGGATGACGGGATCGCTCATGCCTGCCTTACGGGCGTGTGGCGCAGGATGTTCATGCTTTGCTCCGTTGGTGGGGGTTAGGTATGGTGACCACCCCACTCACTGGAGCCGCTGTCATGCAGCACTTCCACCACCTGATCCTAGGGACCGGCCAGGCCACGGGCACCTTGCTGGGGGATCTCCTGCCGACAGGGAACTCCATTGCAGTCATCGAGGGAGGCCGCATTGGCGGCACCTGCGTGAACACCGGGTGCACGCCGACGAAGGCCCTCGTAGCCAGCGCCAAGGTCGCGCATATGGCACGACGAGCGCCGGAATACGGCGTAAACACGAACGGCGTCGAGATCGACTACGAGGCCGTGCGAGCCCGCATGAACGCCATTCGCGACAACTCCGGGATGGTGTCGTGGATCTCATCGGCAGAGAACGTCTCGCTGTTCCGGGCCTGGGGCCGCTTCGAGGCAGAGCGCCAGATCCGCGTCGGCGAAGAGAGCATCACCGCCGATCGCATCTATAAATCAACGCGGGCACCCGCCCGCGCGTGCCCGAGATCCCTGGGCTCGATGGCGTGCCTTGGCTCGACAACGCCCGGATCCTGGAACTGACTGACGTGCCCGAGCACCTCGTCATCCTGGGCGGCAGTTACATCGCGCTCGAGTTCGGGCAGATCTTCCGGAGGTTCGGGGCCCAAGTCACCATCATTGAGCGGGGCTCTCAACTCGTGTTTCGTGAGGACGCCGATGTCGCGGTAGCGATCACCGAGATTCTCGAGCTCGAAGGCATCGACGTCGTGTTGGACGCCAGTGCTGTGAGTGTCGCTCCTGAACGCGAGGGGGTTGCGCTCACCATCGAGCAAGCGGGCGAGCAACGACGGGTGATCGGCTCACATCTGTTTGTCGCCGTTGGACGAACCCCGAACTCTGACGGTCTCAAAGCCGACACGGCTGGCATTGAGCTCGACGACCGCGGCTTCATCGTTGTGGACGATTACTGTCGCACCACAGCGGACGGGGTCTTCCCTGTAGGCGATATCAACGGGCACGGAGCCTTTATCCACACCTCGGTCAACGACGCCGAGATTGTTCTCGACCAGATGCGCGGCGGCTCCAGGAAGTTGTCGGACCGTTTCCCGGTCTACGACCTTTTCATCGACCCTGCGCTCGGTCGAGTCGGCATGACTGAGAAGGAGGCTGTGGCGAAGGGGCTCAACGTCTTGACGGCGACGCGGCGGATGTCGCAAATCGGACGCGCTAAGGAGATGGGCGAGACGCTCGGGTTTGCCAAGCTCCTCGTCGACGCGGACGCCGACACCGATCTGATTCTCGGGGCCGCCATCCTGGGGCCGGGTGGAGATGAGATTGTCAACATGCTGGCCGCCTTCATGTACAGCGGATTGCCCTGCAGGCGCTACCGGAAGTCAGTGCTGGTGCACCCGACCATATCGGAACTGATGCCGTGGATACTGGATTCGCTCAAGCCGGTTGAGTCGTCGGTCGGGTGAGTTGACCAGACGCTCATCCCCACAACGAGGGAGAAACGATGGCGTTCGTATCCGCTGTGCTTGCAGAAGGGACCGAGGTCACCCTTCAGGCCCGGCAGTTCACTTGGCATTCCGACGAGCCGCCCAGCGCCGGGGGGACCGACGTGGGGCCGACTCCGTACGAGATTCTGCTCGGTAGCCTAGCCGCGTGCATTGCGATCACGCTTCGGCTCTATTCGAACCACAAGGGGATCACGCTTCCTGAAGTCGGCGTGAGGCTCGACTTCGACCGCGTGCATGCCGAAGACGGTGAAGACGGCGACGAGCGCGCTGACGGGTGGATCGATCAGATCACATCGCAGGTGACGATTCGCGGGACGTTCGACGAGGCGCAGCGCGCCCGGCTTACGCAGGTCGCGAAGCGTTGCCCGGTGCACAAGACGCTCGCGAACGGAGTGCGCCTGGTCGATTCCGTGGTGTTCGAAGCTCCCTCGGCCTAGCAGCCTTCTCTAGTACGGCGACCCGAGCATCACAAATAACTTCGTAGATTCGTCGCTGATGCCGATACCTACGCGCACGATGTAGGGCTGACGGACCGGTTGAAACCACAGACCGCCACCAAGGCTGGTGTGCCATCCACCGGGGGAGGATCCGTCAACATAGACACGTCCCGCGTCGGCAAAGCCGAACACCTCGATGCCCAAAGGCACCACAACCCGAGGTCGCCACATCCGGAGACGGACCTCAGCGCTTCCGAACGCGCTTTCGTTCCCGGCGAAGCGCTGGTCGGCCCAGCCGCGCTCCCGCCGTCTCGGCAGCGGGGCGACTGGGATGCCCCAACAAGGCGAGGGTGGCCCAGAAATGGCTAAGGGTGGCGCCGGTCGCTTAGCTCGATTTAACCAGTGGCACTCGGCGCCCCCCGTGGGGCTCGAACGCCTTGCCGCATGGACCGAGACCCCGCAAGCTGAGCGGGGCAAGCCGCGCGCCATCACCCGACCGGACAGTCGACATGTGCAAGCCCACGCCCCGCTGGGGACCCCTGCTTCTCTTCGCCTTCGCCCTCCTGCTGCCCGCGTCCACCAGCGCGCAGCAGACTGAGGCACTGAAAGGCGCCCTCTCCGCGCTTCAATTTCGCGAAGTCGGCCCGGCAGTAGCCGGCGGCCGCATTGCGGACATCAAGGTCGATCCCTCGAATTCGTCGGTCTGGTACGTCGCCGTTGGCTCAGGGGGTCTCTGGAAGACCACAAACGCAGGCACGACCTGGACCCCCGTCTTCGATGATCAGCCGAGCTACTCGATCGGCACCGTCGCGATCGACCCCACCAACACCGAGGTGATCTGGGTCGGCACGGGCGAGAACGTCAGTGGTCGCCACGTGGGCTGGGGATCCGGTGTTTACCGGAGCAGAGACGGTGGCGCGACTTGGCAGAACGTTGGCCTCGAGTCCTCGGAGCACATCGGCAAGATCCTCATCCGCCCGGACGACGGGAGTTCGGTGTTGGTCGCGGCCGAGGGGCCGTTGTGGGCCTCGGGCGGCGAACGCGGCGTCTACAAGACGAGCGACGGCGGCGCGACCTGGCGCCATGTGCTCGACATCGACGAGAACACCGGCGTCACGGATCTCGAGTTCGATCCGAGCGATCCGGACGTCGTGTATGCCGCCGCATACCAGCGACGCAGGCACGTCTGGGGCCTGATGTCCGGGGGGGAGCGCTCCGGGATCTACAAGTCGACAGATCGTGGAAATACGTGGCGAGAGGTCACGACGGGCCTCCCAAAGGGGGATATGGGCAAGATCGGCCTCGCCGTCACAGCAGCCGATCCGGACCTCGTCTATGCCACCATCGAAGCCGACTCTGACGAGCGCGGCTTCTACCGCTCGATGGACAAAGCAGAGAGTTGGCAGCGCCGTAACAGCTACATCTCGGGAGGCACGGGGCCTCACTATTATCAGGAGATCGAGGCGTCGCCGACCGAGCCTCATCTCGTGATCCAGATGGACGTGTTCTACCAAATCACGCGTGACGGCGGGGGGAGCTTCGACAACTTGGGCACCGGTCGCGAGAAGCACTCGGACAACCACGCGCTCTGGATCGATCCCGACAACACGCAGCACATGCTCTCGGGTACCGACGCGGGACTCTACGAGACCTTCGATCGCGGCACGACATGGCGGCACTTTCCCAACCTGCCGATCTCGCAGTTCTACAAGGTCGCGATCTCCAACACGGAGCCGTTCTACGAGCTACTCGGTGGCGCCCAGGACTTGGGTACGCTCTGGGGTCCCGCGCGCACGATGAACACCGAGGGCGTGCGCAACTCCGATTGGCACTTCCCCATGGGCGCCGACGGGTACGGCGTCCAAATCGATCCGACGGATGCCAACATCCTCTATCTCATGACCCAGCAAGGGAACCTGTACCGGACCGATCGCAGAAGTCAGGAATCGATTCGGATTCAGCCGCAACCAACCCCTGGCGAGTCGCCCGAGCGTTGGAATTGGGACTCGCCGATCATGATCAGCCCGCACGACTCCGACCGGCTGTACTTCGCTTCGCAGCGACTCTGGCGCAGCCCCGATCGCGGAGACTCGTGGACCGCTGTCAGCGGTGACCTAACCACCAATACCAATCGATACGAGCTGCCTTATATGGGCCGCGTCTGGGAGCTGGACGCGATGCACGACAACGGCGCCATGTCGCAGTACGCCACGTTAACGACGATATCGGAGTCGCCCATCACCGAGGGTCTGCTCTACACGGGATCGGACGATGGCCTGATCCATTCCTCCACCGACGGTGGACATTCGTGGACGCTCGCTACGCCGCTTCCCGGCGTGCCCGAGCGCTCGTTCATCAACAAGGTGGAGGCGGACCTGCATTCGTCGGGCACGGTCTTCGCACTCGCCGATGCGCACAAGCTGGGCGACTACAGCCCCTACGTGTTCGAGAGCACGGACAACGGGGAGAGCTGGACGTCGATTCGTGGGGACTTGCCGGATGGCACGATCGTCTGGGCCATGCAGCAGGATCATGTGAGCCCGGATCTCCTATTTCTGGCAGCCGAATACGGCATCTATTTTTCACCGAATCGAGGTGAGAATTGGCACATGCTCACGGGCGGGGCGCCGCCGATAGCGTTCCGCGATTTGAAGCTGCACCGTCGCGACGACGACCTGGTCGGCGCCACGTTCGGACGCGGCTTCTACATTCTCGACGACTACAGTCCGCTGCGGGAGATCGCATCAGGCGCGCTCGAGGGCGAAGGTGGCGTCATGCCCGTGCGCGATGCTTGGTGGTACGTGCCCTATGCGACCAACCAGGCTCAAGGTCGGCCGACGCTGGGCAGCACGGCCTATGCGGCGCCAAATCCAGACTTTGGGGCGACGTTCACGTACTACTTGGCGGATGCGCCGCAGAACGCGAGCGACCAACGAGAAGCCAACGAGAGCGAGCTCAGGGAGGAGGGCCGCGATGCGCCGTTCCCAGGCTACGAAGTGCTCCGTACCGAGGCCGCGGAGAGCGGCGCCAGGGTGCTGCTGCAGGTATCCGACGCGGCCGGCGATCCCGTGCGCTGGGTCGAAGGCCCTGCTCGAGAAGGCCTACACCGTGTGACCTGGGACCTCAGGCGTCCGGCTCCGAATCCCATCAACCTCTCCACCCCTGGATTCCGGCCGCCTTGGGCGACTGACCCCGTAGGTCCCTTGGCGCCTCCGGGCACCTATTCGGTCCAGATGGTCCTGGTTTCGGCCGATGGCGTTGAGCAGATCGGTGGCGCGCAGAGCTTCGAGGTGAAGCCCGTTCCGAGCGCACCCCCGGGCACCGACTTCGTCGCCGTGGCGGACTTCCAATACCAGACCAGCGAGCTGTCGCGTCGCGTGAGTGGCGCAGGCGGGGAGATTGGCCGCGTACGGAACCGCCTGCGCTACATGCGGGCCGCGCTGGTGCGGACCCCACGCGCGGATCCGGCGATGTTCGCGCGCATGGACGAGCTCGGGCGCTCGTTGGATGGTCTGTCGCTCCGGCTCCAGGGCGACCCGATCCGCGGATCGCTCAACGAGTCGAGTGTACCTACGATCTCCAACCGAGTCGGATCGGTGATCGGAGGGCATTGGTCCACGCGCCAGAATCCAACCGCGACCCAACGGATGAACGTCGAGATCGCGCAGCGTGACTTTGCGGTGCTCGAGCGGGAACTCGGCGCCCTCGTCGATGACCGCCTGATGCCGCTGGAAGAAGCGCTGGCAGATGCGGGAGCGCCTTGGACCCCCGGACGGAGGGTGGGGGGGAGGTAGGCTCATTCGGCCATCGGTTGGCCCCACTTGACGGCGCATGTTTCCTCAGTGACTGCGTCGCTGTCACTGATGCCAGGAGCGTAGAGGAGGCGCTGTGGCCGTTCTGTGGAGAAGGGTGATAATCCAGGAGTACAAGCTCGAGCGCCTGAAGGAGGTCGTCGATATCGAGAGCGATTGGGAGGCCGTAGATGAGGCCATCAACCGAATTCTCTTCAGCGACGAAATCCATCGCATGCTCGATGACGATGACGATGGCGACGACCGCGGTAGCGAGGATGATGATGAGTCGCGGCTGCCGTGGGACGCCTACAGCTCGCCGGCCGGTTGCACATGCGTTGCACATGTGCCATCCTCGAGCATGTCTGTAATGATCCAGGTTAGAAACGTGCCGGAGTCGCTCCACCGTGAGTTGGTGCACAGGGCGGACCTACGTGGTCAGAGCCTGACGGCCTACGTCCAGGATATTCTGGAACGAGAGGTCAGTCGGCCGCCGCGCACGGAAATCGTGCGGCGAATCATGGAGCGGGAGCCCGTCAAGCTTGATGTGCCGATCGCAGACCTCATCCGGGAAGGCCGTTACGCGAGCCCCCGATGATACGGTCGGTCATCGTCGATGCCTCGGCTATCGTGGGATTCGTCTTGGACCCACCTACGCACCCGCTGGTCTTGGAGATGGTAGAGGACGAGGGCTGCGAGATTCTCGTACCGCATGTCTGTGATATAGAGGTTGTTTCGGCCCTTCGCAGTGTCGTCCGCCGTCGGCAAGCGGATACCGGCCGGGCACGAGAGGCGATTCGTGACTATATGGAACTCCCGATCGAGCGCCTCAACCACCACCCGTTTCTCGAGCGCATTTTCGAGATGCGCGACAACTTTTCAGCATATGATGCCGCGTATGTGGCGGTAGCAGAGGCCTTCGAGGCGCCACTCTACACGACCGATGAACGCCTCGCGCGCGCCGTCCGTGAACACACGGGGGTCGAGGTCGCAGAGGTTTGAGCTCCACCCACGAGCCCACGCCATAGCTAGCCCCCTAATCGAGTATCCCTACCGCCTCCTCGAGTCCGTCGCTCACGCGATCCAACGCGGCGGCGATCTCCCCTACGAAGAGGCGCACCTCCTCCCACTCGCGTTCCTCGATTCCTTCACGGACGCCGGGGAGCGTCTTCACGCCGTACCCGGTCCAGAAGCCCGGCGCGTAGATCATGTGGCGGAACCAGGGGCGCCGCGGTAGACCCTCGGCGCGCGTCATGCGTTGCTCCATTCCTTGCAGAAGTGCATTGAGTCTGGAGTTCGCGTCCGCGTCCAAACCACCTTTCGCCATAGCCGACGCCAAGTGGGAGTCGTATCGCGCGGCGGCGCCTTCGAGCCGAGCCACGGCGTTGTGGAGCGGGGCGAAGTTCAGGTACGGCACCGTTTCCTTTTTCTCCGGCACCACGTACGTCTGCTTCGGATCTGCGGCTAACGCGAAGGCATTCTGGTCGACCAGAAGGTTGTGGTGCTCGGTGTCGTCTCGCATGGTCTCGGCCAGCTGCTCCACCTCCTGGAGATAGGTGCGCACGTTGTCCGCGAAGTTGCCGAAGCGCAGAGGCAACACATCCGCGTTAGCCAAGCGCAGCGTGGCGCGCCCCGCGGTCTTGGCCAGCGCTACCCCGTATTCGAACGTGGGATCGCCGAAGCGCACGTAGTAGTCGAACGAGTCGAAGATGGAGTGGTAGGAACCGCCTCCGTTCTCCCCACCGTACCCGATATTGAGCGATGGAATGCCCAGGTGCTGCAGAAATGGAGTGTAGTCCGACCCGGAGCCGAGCGGCGAGATGGGCAGGTCGGTCCGGCTTGCGGCCTCGTGGTTTCCGCCCACGGCAAGCCGAGCCTTCAGACGTTCGCGGACGGTGACCCCGGTCTGCGGATCTTCGACGTCGGGGCTGATTTGGTTGACGAAGCGCTCGAGGGTGTGGGATCCACCCACGCCCATGAAGCCTCGGCCGTTGCCGTCGGAGTTGATGTAGGCGATCGCCTTCTCCTGCAGCTCCGCGCCGTGGTGCTCGGCCCATTCGGTCGACCCCAGCAGTCCGGGCTCCTCGGCGTCCCAGCCTGTGTACACGATCGTCCGCTTTGGTCGCCAACCTGTCTGAGCCATCTCTCCGACCACGCGGGCTTCTTCCAGCAGCGCGACCATCCCGCTCAAGGGATCTCCTGCGCCAAACGCCCATCCGTCGAAGTGGTTACCGCGAATGACCCACTCGTCGGGGTACTCTGATCCGCGTAGGACCGCGATGACATCGTACGCGGGCGTCAGATCCCAGTTGAACGCCACTCTCATGTGGACCCGTGCGGGACCCGGGCCGAGGTGATAGGTGAGGGGCAGCGCCCCCCGCCACGAAGTTGGGGCGACCGGTCCTCCCAGAGCCTCTAGTATCGGCAGTGCGTCGCCATAGGAGATGGGGAGCACCGGGATCTTCATGATCGTCGGCGACTCCTCTACCGTGTAGCGCTCCGCATCGGCCGTAGCGCCTACGCCGGGCGTCAGGGGGTCCCCGGGGTATTGGGGCATGTCCTGGACGGATCCTCGTTGGGCGCCATGTTCCATGCGATAGGGACCCTCCGGATATACATCGCCTTGGAAGTACCCGTCATCCCTGGGGTCGGAGTAGATGAGCGTGGCGATGGCGCCACGGTCAGCGGCCACCTTGGGCTTGATGCCACGCCACGACCCGCCGTAGCGCGCGAGTACGATCTTGCCGCGGACGTCCACCCCGTGTCGCTCCAGCTCCTCGTAGTCGGCGGGAATCCCGTAGTTCACGTAGACCACTTCCGCCTCCACGTCACCATCCGCTGAATAAGCGTTGTAGGTGGGCAGCCGATCTTGGGTGACTCCCGAGGTGGCGTCCTCTGCCAGCACGGGCTCCCCCAGCCTAAGCGTGTAGCGCGTGGGGGCGACCAGTTCGACCATGCGCTCGCGCGGCGTGGGGAACAGGACTTGGTACTCGTCGATGCGCGTATCGAAGCCCCAGGACCGGAATTGCTCGGCGATCCACTCGGCGTTGGCCTTGGCGCCGGGCGACCCCACGTGCGTTGGATGGCGGCTGAGATGGCGCATCCAGTTGCGGAGGTTGTCGGCGTCGAGCTGTGCGTCGAAGCGAGCCTCGAGATCGCGCTGTGCCCGTGTGCTCTCGGCGGTGAAGCCGAGCAAGGCGTGGTCGGCGCTCTGTTGGGGCGTCGCTGCGAGCGCGGCGAGGGCGGTCAGGACGGCCAGACTGATACGTACGCGAATGCGGGGCATCGATCTCTCCACATGGGTTGGTCGAGCAGATGCCCCACAGGCTGGGGGCAGACACGCGTCCCCGCAACGTCCTCGCGCGACCAGTACTTTGCTAAGGCCGGTTTCGTCGTGATCTCCCGCTAGCCACCTTGAGGGAACATGAGCCAAGGCCTCAACATTCTCGTACCCCAACCTGTCTGGAGCGTCAGAGACTGACCTGCCGGAGACGACTATGAAAACCGTCCTGACCCTCGCCCTCGCGCTCGTGCTGAGCACGCCAGCCTTAGCGCAGCAACGGCCGGCTCCCGACCCCCGGGACAGGGGTGGCGGGCGGTGTGAGGCCAACGTCTACAACTGCGCAGACACGCCGAACCCGCTGCCCAGGGCGACGACGGTTTGGGTGGAGGAAATGACGTGGATGGATGTGCGCGACGCGTTGGCCTCGGGCATGACAACGGTCCTCATCCCGACGGGCGGCATGGAGCCGAACGGCCCCTGGCTCGTGACGGGCAAGCACAATTACGTGCTGCACGCGAACTGTGAGGCGATCGCGCGCCAGCTCGGCGACGCGCTGTGCGCTCCGATCATCCCGTTCGTGCCGGAGGGGAATATCGATCCCCCGAGCGGACACATGAGGAGTCCGGGCACGATCAGCGCTCGCCAGGAGACCTTCGAAGCCGTGCTCACGGATGTCGCGCACTCTTTCAAGATGCACGGCTTCGAAAAGATCATTTTCTTCGGCGACTCCGGCGGGAATCAAGGCGGCCAACGCGCGGTGGCGAACCGGCTCACGGAGCGGTGGGGTGGCAGTCCGGTCGTGGCCCACGTCCAGGAGTACTACGACTACGCGAGCGTGACGGGGTACATGGAGGACGAGCACGGCGTGATTCGGGGTGAATCGGACAACCTGCACGACGACCCGATCATCGCGCTCAACATGTTCATGGACGACCCGAGCTCGATCCGCTGGGCCGAGCGTGTCGAGGCTGGTCTCGCCACGATCAACGCCGTTTCCATCAAAGACCGGGTAAAGAACCTCGAGCTCGCGCGCGCGATCGTCGCGTTTCGCGCGGACCACACGGTGAACGCTATCAACGCCGCGATGGAGAACGGCGGTACACTGCCCCCGCCCGTCCGTCCTCAGCGGGCGGGTGGCGGCGGCCGCGGCGCATCGGGTGGTCGGGGCGGTCGCGGTCAGCGCCCGGTGCCCGACCCGCGCACGATGGGTGGTGGGGACTGCCGTCAGAACGAGTACAACTGTTCGGACACGCCGAACCCGCTGCCAGAAGCCAACACGGTGTGGCTCGGGGAGATGACTTGGATGGACGTGCGGGACGCGCTGGCCGCCGGAAAGACCACGGCGATCATCGCGACCGGCGGCATGGAGCCGAACGGACCGTGGCTCGTGACCGGCAAGCATAATTACGTTCTCGATGCCAACTGCGAGGCGATCGCGCGCAACCTAGGCGACGCGCTGTGCGCCCCGATCGTGAAGTGGGTCCCGGAGGGTCAGATCGAGCCGCCGAGCGGCCACATGCGTAGCCCCGGCACGATCAGCCTCCGTCAGGAGACCTTCGAGGCTCTGCTCACCGACATCGGGCGCAGCCTCGAGGTGCACGGCTTCGAGAACGTCATCTTCATCGGCGACTCGGGGGGCAACCGCTCCGGCATGGACAACGTTGCGGAGGCGCTGACCGCCCAGTGGGCCGGTGAAGCCAAGGCGATCCACATCCCCGAGTACTACCGAGCGCCCGAAGGCTCACGGGACATCATGCGAGAGAAGGGCTTACTCGCGGACGTGCCCGGCGACGGGCTGCACGACAACCCGAAGATCACGCTGAACATGATGCTCTCCGATCCGGCTTCCGTGCGGTGGGCCGAACGAACGGAGACGGGCCAGGCGATCATCGACGGCTTCTCGCTCGAGGACCTGGAGCGCTCTCTCATGCTGGGTCGTGAGATCTCCGAGGCGCGCGCGGCACGTACGGCGGACCTGATCCGGGAGCGAATTCGGTAGCACCATGTCGTAGCCCGACGCGGTAGTGGGCTGACTACAGCCCCTTCCCCTGAAACACCGTCCCTGCCGAGCGCTTCAGAACCCGCAGGTCGAAGGCGAGCTTCGCCCATCCGCTCGACTCGGCGTGCATGTAGCCGATGTACGCGAAATCCAGGGCCCATTCGTTCGGGTGGTCTTCGATACCCTTATTGGCTTGAACGAGCCCGGTTAGCCCGGGGCGTATCAGTCGCTTTCTGAAAATGCCCTCTTCGAGCTCCTCGTATAATACGGCTCGAACGGCCAGGGGCGGGGGCCGACGAAGCTCATGTCGCCCTTCAGAATCGAGAACAGCTGCGGCCACTCATCGAGGTAGAACTTCTTAAGGAGGACACCGGCGCTGGTGACATTGTCCGGGTCGGATTCGATGGGTTTGGTGTGCTGGCACTTCTGCGTCTTGCGGATTCTCTGGAACGCATCCATGCGGATGATCCGGAACTTGGGCAGATGGAAGATCTTTCCCTCCCAGCCACGCTCCTCGGTCAGGAAGAAGGGCCCGCGGTGGCCTGGGACGAGTGCACCGTCTACCGCGATTCCGGCAAGAATGAGCAGGATGATCGGCGACAGGATGACCAAGAGCAGCAACGAGAACGCGATATCAAAGGCTCGTTTCTGCCATGCGATGGGGACGAGCTCTCCGAGGCCGCGACCGATTTTCTCGTATCGTTCGACTTCTTCAGCGGTCACAGTCTCGGCCCCTCGTCTACGTGCCCCTCAACTGATCGTCCTGCGGCGCTCGGGCGGTGCGATGATCGCTCCGAGTCCGTACTGCTCCAGCAGGTCGTTGAACGCGTCGAGCCGCGGCCCGAGCAGATCCCGCACGGTCGAGCGGTGCTGAGTCCACCGTACACGCAAGTCCCCGAGCACGTCTTGCGAGCCTCGCGTCACACCCGCCTCCGCTCTCTCGGCGTTCCCGTGCAACACGATGTATTGGAATTTTAGGCGAGCTGGAAAGTTGATCACCGTCTGGCCGTCTACCACGCGGGCCTGGTAGAGCGAGTCCGCGACGGTCTCCAACGCGGCGGTGAGTTCGTCCGCCGCTTCCCCGACCACGTCGGCGCCTTCCCGGCCTTCAACGCGACCGACCAGCGTTTCGATCTGCTGCTCCACGTCGTCCACGTCCATGGCGGAGCGGTGGATCTCGGTCAGCTCGGCGGCGACCTGCGCGACGAACTCGTCCTGCTCGACGAACTCGGCCAGGTCGGTGTCCACGCGTGGGTCCATGCGCACCTCGAGCCGCTGGGTCATGGTGACGTCGCCCGATGTGAGCCGGACCTGGTACGTACCTGGTACGACGCGCCTGCCGGCGAGTGATCCGAAAACGTACGCACCGGGGATGTTCGGAATCTGCTCGTGTCGGAGATTCCATACGACGCGGTTGTGTCCGGCGCTCAGTGACAGGGGCTCCGCCCGCGGGCTCAGCTCATCGTCGGGATGTGTCGAGAACGTTCGAATCAGGTCGCCCGCCGTGCTGAGGATCTCGATAGCGACGGTGTCACCTTCCGCGGGCTCTTCAGCCAGGTGGAAGTTCAGAACCGCGCCGTTGGGCGGATTCCGCCCGACGTTGCTCGCGGAGCCGCCGAAGCCACCGCCTGCCAAGCGATAGGCGTGGCGCGGCGGCACCAAGTGGGTCGCATCAGCCTCGAAGTCCTGCGCGGTCTGCAAGGGCGTAAGGTCGTCCAGAATCCAGAAGCTCCGGCCGGACGTCGCCGCCACGAGGTCGTTTTCGCGACGCTGAATGATGAGGTCGTTGATAGGTGCATTGGGCAGGTTGAGTCGCAGAGACTGCCAGTGCTCGCCGGCATCCCAGGACACGTAGATTCCCGTCTCGGTGCCTAGGTACAACAGGCCGGGCCTCACGGGGTCCTCTCTAACCACCTTCACCCAATCTTCGTCCGCGATGCCGTTGGTGCGGTCGTGCCAGCTCTGTCCATAGTCGTTGGTGATGAGCACGTGCGGGCTGAAGTCGTTGAACTTGTAGCGCGTATACGCGACGTAGGCGGTCGCCGGATCGTGCGGCGAGACCTCGATGGCGTTGATTTGGCCCTCCTCGAGCCCGTCCGGGGTCACGTCGTTCCAGGTGGCGCCGTCGTCGCGGGTGAGGTGGATCAGCCCGTCGTCGCTGCCCGTCCAAATGGTGCCGCGCTCGTGCTCGGACTCGATCATGTAGTAGATCGTCCCGTAGATCTCACCTCCGGCGCCCTCACCCGTTATCGGACCGCCGCCGTAACCCTGCTTGTCGTCCTCGTCGCGCGTCAGGTCGGGGCTGATCTCCTGCCAAGTCATGCCGCGGTCGCGCGTGCGCACGAGGTGGTTCGACGCGTGGTAGATCGCTTGGTAGTCGTGCGGTGACGCGACGATGGGGGCGTTCCAGTTATACCGGTATCTCATCTCACGGCTCTGCAGCGCCGCGGGCATGACCGGATACACGCCTACGTCCCTCGAACCAGCGGTTCGATGGTCGTATTCACTAATGATGCCCATGTAGCATCCCGCGTAGACGAAGCGCGGGTCGTCGGGGTCGAAAGCCGTGTAGGCGCTCTCGCACCCGCCCACGGGGTACCAGTCCTTCCAAGTGATGCCGCCGTTGCCCATGCTCGCGATGGCCACCGAGCTGTTGTCCTGCTGGCCGCCGTAGACGAAGTACGGGAAGCGATTGTCCACGTTGACGCGATAGAACTGCGCGGTTGGTTGATTCCGTTGCGTGGACCAGGAGTCTCCGCCGTTGAAGGAGACGTTGGCGCCGCCGTCGTTGGCGTTGATCATCGTCTCGCTGTCGTGCGGGTTGATCCACAGATCGTGCGTATCTCCGTGCGGCACACCCACCACGGTGAAGTTCCGCCCCCCATCGATCGACCGCAGCATGGGGGCGTTGAGCACGTAGACCGTCTCTTCATCCAACGGATCGGCGAAGATCTCCATGTAATACCAGGCGCGTGCGCGCGCCGACCAGTTGTCGCTGACCAGCTGCCACGACTCGCCTCGGTCGTCGGAGCGGAAAACCCCCCCGCCAGGATCGGCCTCGACGATCGCGAAGACCCGGTCGGGGTTCGCTCGTGAGACGTCGATCGACGTCTTGCCGATCAGGTCGGGCAGGCCGTTCTCGAGGCGGCTCCACGTATCCCCGCCGTCGGTGGATTTCCATAGACCGCTCCCGGGTCCGCCGCTTTGGACCTGCCAAGGCAGGCGCCGGTGCTGCCAGAATGCAGCGTACAGGATGCGCGGATTGCTCATGTCCATGGAGAGGTCGGACGCGCCCGAGTTTTCGTCGACGTAGAGGACCTTTTCCCACGTGTCGCCGCCGTCTTCCGAGCGGTAGATGCCGCGCTCCTCGTTCGCGCCGTACGGCGCGCCTTGCGCGGCGACGTACACGAGGTCGGGGTTGGTAGGATGCACCCGGATGCGTGAGATCGCTCTCGTGCGATCGAGCCCTATGTGCGTCCAGGTTCGGCCCGCATCGGTCGAACGGTAGACCCCGTCACCGTGGGACGTCATGACCCCACGGATCGCGTGCTCACCCATGCCGACGTAGACGACATTCGGGTCCGACTCTGCCACCGCGATTGCACCGACCGAGGAGGTCGCGAGCTGGCCGTCGGTAACGTTGAGCCAGGTGATGCCCGCGTCGGTCGTTTTCCACACGCCACCGCCCACTGTGCCCATGTAGTACGTGCGCGGGTCTGAAGGAACGCCCGCTGACGCCACGGAACGACCACCCCGGAACGGACCGATCGAACGCCACTGCATCTCCTGGAAGACCGCGGGGTCCACGATCGGCTCGGTTTCCTGTGCGCTCGTCGGACCGGGAATCCCCACCAGGACCAGTGCGAACCACAACGTGCGGCGTGTTAGGAACATCGATCTCTCCACGGGTGGGCGTACGTCTCGGTAGGCTATACTGGGACGGCCGCCATGCTCGCGGCAGCCGTCACGATCTCGCCCTGGCGCTGTAGCTCGTGCGCGGGCATCTCAGGATCGAAAGCGAGATACACACTCTCGCTGACGAGCCTCGTCGCGCCTAGGGGCGCGCTGTCCGCGTCCTCTCTGTCTGTGACTACATCGAGGCGGCCCGACATCGGGTAAAAACCCTCGCTGCGAAGTTCTCGGACCAGCGCGTCGGGGTCGGACGCGAGGACCGGCAACAACCAATAGCTGTGGAGCTCGGCGTCGCGAGTCGGCAGGTCGACGTCCGGTCCCAGCGCCGCAAAGAGCTTGCGGCCCAAGTCGGTTCGTCTCGTGATTGGCGCGTCACCCTCATGGAGCCGTCGCTCGAGCATTGCCAGCAATGCCGAGCACGGCTGGCGACGGATACTCACGAGCAGATCCTCGTCCTTCACGCTGCGGGTGCGCTGGTGGATGAGCTGTCCATGGTCAACGCGAAGCGCGTCCAGCACAGTAATTAACATGCCGAACAAGTGACGATTGCACCAAGCCTTGAGCACGCCATACGTCACCAGCCGGCCCAGATATTCGCGGGTGGGTTGCACCGGATCACGGTCCAATATCGAGCGCATGCGCGCTCTTAGCCCGGCATCCCTCACGCCCGCGAGGCCTCCCCCGATTGCGGTGGCAGTCTTCAACGGGCCGAAAGAAAAGAGGTTGAGGTCGGCCTCAGGTTGTCCCCTCCATTGCGGGCCTGCGTATGCCTCTGCACAGTCCTCAATCACCATGATCCCGCGGCGCCGGGCGACCTCGATCGCGGGAGCGACGTCCAATCGGGCGCCGAACAGATGAGTGAGCACGACGGCCCGCGTACGCGGACCGATCAGCTGCTCGAGCTCAGCGACGTCCCACGCGGTGGTGATCGGGTCGATGTCCAGCGGCACAGTCCGCAGGCCATGGTGGCGGGCCACCACCGGCATGTCGGGCACCGTGACCGCGGAGAAGATCACCTCGTCGCCGGGGTCCCACTGCATCGATCGTAGGAAGAGGTCGAATGCGGAGCGGACCGTGAGGCAGGCGATCGCGTCTCCTTCTTCGGACCAGAGCCGCTCGACCCGGCGCTTCACCGTCTGGCGCCGAGGTGGCGTGAGGGACGACTCGATTGCGAAGAACCAGTCTTCCCAACTGAAGTCGAAGACCTTGCATGGCCACATCACGCGTGCCGCCCCAACGCCCGTCTAGGCCGTCGCCTGCTGTAGCGCGAAATACTTGTCCTCGAGCTGGACCAAGCGGTCCGCGATCTGCACGGCGAAGTCACGCGAGCGACGCATGCCGGAGTTCTCGGACTCAGGCCGGAACACTTCGAAGTCCACGTAGAACGAGTCGCCCCTCTTCGGCATGGTGGACCACCTGTCCTGCCGGTCGCCGCGTAGATACACGCATAGCGCGTGACAGTCGGGGATGGAGTTCACGATTCTGCCCATCCCGTGCGCGATCGTTTCCATCTGGATGCGCCCAGTCCGACTGCGGCCGCCTTCCGCGAAAATGATCGCAGTGTCGCCGCGCGAAACCACGTGCTGGATACGCTTGAGCACCTTCGAGACCTGTTCTCGCTCCCCTCCGCGTACGATCGGGATGCACTTGGTTGCCCATGCGGCGATTCGGCTGAGCCACACCGAAGCGAAGTTGTGGTACTCCGGCAGGTTCCACGGAACCCAGCGATAGTGGAACACCAACCACCACGGCCCACCGAGCGCCCACGTCACCAGAGCCGAATCGACCATGGTGAGATGGTTGGGGCAGATCAGGATCGGCTTGTCGGTCTCCCTGACGAGCCTACGAAACCGGCGCCGCAGGTCCCTGACGTTCCTGATGCGATACCGCATGATGACGCTGAGCACGAAGATGGCCGTCGGCACCCAAACAACCAACCACAACCTCCCGACTTCGCGTTGCACGAAGAGGTTGAAGCGCGTGGCAGCAGGCAGACTCATATCGAGGACTAGATCTTGGCCGCGATGAGGGAGACGGCGTCTCCGATGGTGTTCACGTTGTCGGCGTCCTCGTCTTCCACCTCGATGTCGAAGGCATCCTCGAAGTCGAGGATGACATCTACCAGCCGTGCCGAGTTCACCTTCAGGTCCTGAAGGATGTTGGTATCGTCGGTCGCCGACGCCAAGGCATCCTTATCTTTGGCATAGACACGGATGATTTCAACGATCTTGGCTCGGATCTCACTCTGATCCATGGGCGTGGTGGCTCCTATGAGTTCAATATGGGGTCGTAAAGACTAAGGCTAATCGGACCATTTGCGGAAGACCACGCAGACGTTAACGTCGCCGAAGCCGAAGCCGGCCTTGATGATCGTGCGCAACTCGGGCGTTTCCACGACCTGTTGTGGGATCGAAGCGGCATACGGCTCGATCTCAGGGTGCACGTCCTCGCAGTTGATCGACGGGTGCACGAAGCCACCCTGCAACATGAGAAGGCACGCCACTGATTCCATCGCTCCGGCGGCGCCCAGCCCGTGCCCGATCATGGATTTCGTAGACGTGATGAGCGGCAGCGTCTCCGGCGTACACTCCAGAGCTGCCGCCCAGGACGCGACCTCGCGGGGGTCCGCAACGGTCGCGGTAAGGTGGCCGTTGATGGCGTCGATTTCGTCGGGGGTGATGCCCGCGTTCGCGACAGCCTCTCGGATGCAGCGTCGGACACTAGTCTGGTTCGGCGCCGTCATGCTGCCGCCCTGCCGGTGTCCGCCGCAATTCAGTGAGCCCCCGAGAAGTTCGGCGTAAATGCGCGCCCCGCGTTGTTCGGCATTCTCGAGGCTCTCGAGATGGAGGATTGCGGCGCCGCTGCCCGGAATGAAACCGGCGGCGGTGGCCGAGAGTGGTCGGGAAGCCTTCTCAGGCTCGTGGTTGAACTTTCGGGCGAGCACGCGCATCGCGTCGAAACCGGCCCAAATGTAATGGCTGGATCCCTCGCTCCCTCCGCACAGCATGCGGTCGGCCAGCCCGTTCTTGATGCGCTCGTACCCTCCTACGATCGCCTCGGCGCCCGTACTGCACGCGCTCGAGTTAGACGTGACCTGGTTGCCCAGCGCGAGCATGCCCGAGACCCTGGCCGAGACACCGCTGCCCATGATCTGTTCGACGATCGTGCTACCCATGCGGCGGACCCTGCCGGCGTCCGTCATGGGCACCAGCTTCTCGCCTGCGGTGTCCAGCCCGCCGACGCCGGTACCGATCACCGCGCCGGCCTCCCAGTACACGTGGTCGTCCCCGTGCTCCGGTCGCTCGAAGCCGGCATCGGTCCACGCGTCCACGGCCGCGATGCAACCGAAGCGCTGGTTGGAGTTCATCGCGAGCAGGTCGTCTTCGTCGAAGTATGTTCCCGCGAGCGCGTCCGCGTCTGGCGGCACACCCGCCACCGTGCAGCCGAATTTCAATTCCTGCAGGAGCGGAATGTGACGGATGCCGGAAACGCCCGCGCGCAGTGCGGCCTCGTAGGCCTCGAGCCCATTGCCGTTCGGGGCGACCACGCCCATGCCGGTGATGACCACACGTCGATTCACTGCCTGGGCACTCCCATGCCGGAGATGATTCCTGAGCAGACAACGGTGCCGTCGTCGAGCGTCATTTCGGCTTCAGATCGAACCTTCCCCCGTCGGAAGAACACCTTGTTGGCGCGGATGGTCACGCGGTCACCCGGACTCACGAGGCCCGTGAACTCGACGTTGGCGTCGGTGAAGAGCGCCAAGGCGTCGAGTACCGCGTCGCGGCCCTGAGCGCGCGCGATCAGGTACAGGCCGAGGCCGACAACCCCGACCTGAGCGAGACTCTCGAGCAGAATCACGCCGGGCGTCACCGGGCGTCCGGGAAAATGGCCGCGATAGAAGTCGTGATCCTCTCGGAAGGTGAAGCAGGCGACGATGTGCTCGTCCGAGACTTCCAGGACTTCGTCCACGAAGAGGAAGGGCTCCTTCTGGGGAAGCAGCTCGAAGACTTCCCGGGGCGTGAGTACCACGCCGTCGCATTCTTCGCTCATTCCGGTTCCATCCTGCCGCCCTTCGATCGCTCGCTCGGGTACGGATAGTCGGAATAGTCGATATCGAGAAAGGCACCGACTTTGGCGCGCTTAATCGTGTAGATCTCTTCACCGTCCACGAGCACGCGCGCGTCTCCGATGGCGATCGCGGACCCGGACTTGGGCAGGGCCTGGTAGCGGATGATATCGATCTCGTAGCGCACGAGCTTGTCGTGAGGGCGGATCTGCCCAAAAAACTCTATCTCGCCCGAGCCGAGCGCGCGCCCCGTTCCCAGGGCTCCCCGCCAGCAGCAGTAGAGGCCGATGAGCTGCCATACCGCGTCGACCCCGAGGCAGCCGGGCTGCACGGGGTCAGCGGTGAAGTGGCACTGGAAGAACCATTCGTCCAAGCGGATGTCCTTCTCGCCCACGATACGGCCCCTACGTCCGTTCTCGCTCATCTCGACCACGCGGTCGACCATGAGCATGGGTGGCGCGGGGAGGCGGGTCTTGAAGTCCTTGGGTGCGTCTTCGATCAGACGCCCGTAGGACATGGCCAGAATCTCGTCCTTCGTGAGATGTGGCCGCGCTAGAAACTCCTCGTAGGTCATTAGAAGGGTGATCGGAAAGGGGGGCGGGCCGCCACCCGTGCTGAAGCACGGGTACCCGGGATGCCACGGCTCCAGATCCTAGGCGTGGCGACGACGCCATAGCCGTCACTACGGCTAGGAGCCCCAACGACGGAGATGGGGCCGTGCCACCCCAACCCACTCACTCGTCTGTCCATTTCATCTCGGTGTTGGGCACATGGCGGTTGCGTGGTTGATCCATCGTCTCTCCTCGTCGGACCACCGCCTTCGGCGGCGGTGCCCGCTCCGCTACGACTCCTCGTCGTTCCTTGCCCGAACGCGCGCAAGCGCGGGGCACCCGCGCCGAGGCGCGGGTCGCGCGGCCCACCCCACTTTCCGATCACCCTCCTAAACCTCCCCGAACCGGTAGACGTGCCCTGACCAGGTGAGGCCCGAACCGACGCCAACCAAAGCCACGTCGTCGCCTGGTTGCCACTCGTCCCAACGCATCGAGACCACGCCCGGTGCACCTGCCGCGCCCGTATTGCCGAAGTCCACGACGCTGCTGTGGTGGAGCTCCTCGGGGATCTCGCAGCGCTGACATACCGCGTCGAGCATCCTCAAGTTCGCCTGGTGCCCCACGAAATGCAGGCGCCGGTCGGGGTCTGTAAACTCCTGCTGCAGCTTCTTGAGCACGCGTATCGTCTTCTTGATCGCGAACATCTGGACGGTCCGGCCGTCCTGGCGGAAGTGCTCGTTGGACCCGATGGTGACCTTGTCCCAACCGGCCGGGCTGCCGTCGATCGAGTTGCCGAGGATCTCGATGCGGGAAGGTACCTTGGTCGAGACGACGGCCGCTACTGTGCCGTCTCCCCAGAGTACTGCCCCCGCTCGGTCCGAGTAGTCGACCGAGCACGTAACCGTCTCCGGCGTCACCACCAGCACGAACTCTGGCACCGCTTCGGGCCTCATCATCGCGAGCATGTAGAGCGCGACGTGGAAGCTCGTGCATGCCGAGTTGATGTCGAACGATGGTGCTTCAATGCCGAGTTGTGCAGCTATCATGCAGGCGTCGGCAGGAGACATGGAGTCGGGATTGCAGCTTCCCGCGATGACCATGCCAATGTCGCTCGCCCGGAGCCCGGCACGCCGGAGTGCCATCTCTCCGGCGAACTTTCCGGTCTCGGCGTGCGTGTAGTCCGACGCCTCAGCGGCCTGCGTGAAGTCCCGGTTCAGCGTCTCCTTGATATAGTCGAGCGACATCACGGTGCGCCGTGACTGAATGCCGACGCGCTCATCGATCCACCGGGAGTCGGTGCCGATGTCCAGATTGGTGAGGAAGTCGTTCGTGATCTGGTTCTCGGGATGGAAGTGCCCGAGCCCGTGCAAGTACATGCTCATCGCGACAGCCCCGAAATCGCTTCGCCGCCGTCTACGCGAATGATCTCGCCGTTGATCCACGCGGCTTCCGGCTGCGATAGGAGATAGATCACGTTGGCGACGTCCTCGGGTGTGGTGAGTCGGCCGAAGGGGTTTCGCGTCACCGCCTGTGCTTTCAGATGCCCGCTTCCGGGGATCATGCGCAGCGCAGGCGTATCAGTGACTCCTGCCTGGATGATGTTCGACCGTATCCCGAAGTGCGCCATTTCTACTGCGATGGATCGGGACACGGATTCGAGCGCGACCTTGGCGGCGGCAACCGCCGCATACCCTTTCCACGCAACGGTGTTGCCCTCGCTGGTGAGTCCGAACACACGCGCGTCGTCGGCGAACATGCCGCGTTCGCGAAGCCGCTGAGTCCACCCGAGCAGGCTCGTGCCCATCGAATGGATGGTGCGCGCTAGGTCCTCCTCTTCGATGAACGCGTCGGCGGAGTACTCCGGTGCGGTGCTGATGCCTTGCAGGCCGTACACCTGCTGCTCGAAGAGTCCGTCGACGGTTTCCGCGAGCTGCGGGGCATCGACGTCCATCGCCGCGGCCAAACGCTCCCGGGCGTCGTTGTTGGAATCTGCTTCCGGAGCGATCAGCTTGAGGTTGCCGAACGCGATGGAGTGCAACAGCACACGTACTTTCCCGGCGGCGCCGAGCGATTCTGAGAGGCCGTCCAGGATTTCGTCGCGTTTGTCCGCGTCGAGCGCGTCGGCGTTGTATGTGAGCAGGGAGATGCCTCTCGCTCGCATCGCCTCGAACTCAGGCTCTATGCGCTTCATCGCGCCCCTGCGGTCGCGATGTACGACGCAGACGTTGCAGCCGTGACGAGAGAGCTTGTGCGCCGTGGCGAGGCCGAACCCGCTCGAGCCTCCTAGGATCAGAGCCCACTCGTTCGAATTGGAGTTTGTCGTCGACATCAAAGGGCGTGTTCCCCTGTCCCCAGACGTTTTTGCTAGAGCCTACAAGGATACCCAAGAGGCCGAATTTGGGCTAGGAAACGGGCGTCAGCCTGGGCCAGACAGGGCGGCAAGATAGGGTGGACGCCCGAGCTGCTGCTCGGCCGTCCCGAGCGCTCGTTCGACCGCGAGCGCGGCCGCCAGCAGCATCTCGTCGTGACCCGCTTGAGCAACCAGTTGCAATCCTACTGGCATGTCGGCCTCGTCGAGCCCTACCGGAAGCGTGACGGCGCACAAGCCGAGCATGCTGGCCGGACACGTGGGGCGGAGCGCCGCGGTGTTCGTCTCCACGTAGCGATCGAGATCTTGTAAATCCGAGACGAACGGGGGCGTGATGATCGCAGTAGGCAGCACGAGCAGATCGGCACCCTCGAAGAGCCTCTCGGCGCGCGCCATCAGTCTGGCACGTTCGGTGACCGAGTCGGCGTACCGCTCCGAGTCGCGCCCGGGCGCGCCGGCGAGGCGTGCACCCACCAACGGGTCGAGAATCTCCAACCAGCCCGGTAGGTCACGTTCGAGGAAGGCCCGACACTCCGCGCCCGCGATCCCACCCGTCATGTACAGTCTCTGGGCTTCATCGAGAAGCGCGCCGTCTACACTAACGCGATTCCATCCGTGCGCTTCGAGGTCATCGAGCGCGCGCTGCAAGGCACTGGTGATGTCGGTCTGGCAGTCGTTCCAGATGGCGCATCTTGGCACGCCAAATCGGAGGCTAGCGGGTCCCAACGTGGAGAGGTGTCGCAGCAGTGCGTTTGCGTCGCCCCATGCGGGGTCGACCGCGCCGAAGAAGTAGGCGTTGTCCTCCGCGGTGCGCGTCAGCGCGCCGACGCTGTCGAGCGTCGTGCTCAGGGGCACGACCCCTGCCACCGACCAGCGGTCGTGCGTGGGCTTGTGGCCGACGGTTCCGGTCATGGACGCTGGAATGCGGATCGACCCCCCTGTGTCGCTGCCGAGGGCAACCAGCGCTGAGCCCTCCCAGAGGCTTACCGCTGCTCCGCAGGACGACCCGCCCGGTATGCGAGCTTGCTCGGCATCCCACGGGTTCCGGGGGGTGCCCCAGTGTGGGTTGATGCCGACGGCGCCGTAGGCGAGCTCGACGGTGTGCGTCTTGCCCATGACCACAGCGCCCTGGCTGCGCAGTCGGGCTACTAGCCACGCGTCGGTCTCCCACGAAGGCGGCAGCCGGCGTGCGGTGCCCGCAAAGGTTGGCATGCCCTGAACACCATAGAGGTCTTTGACAGACACGGGGACGCCGCAGAGCGGTCCACCCGACTCGCTTGCGAGCAGGTCATCCGCAAGGAGCGCTGCACTTTGCGCGGCTTCCTCGTCCATGTGTTTGTAGGCGTTGAGTCCGGTGCCGCGGTGTCCATGTCGCGCGAGCGCCTCTTTAATGAGTTCCACGCTGGACACGTCTCTCTTCCGAAGCGCTTCAGCGACTCGGGCGAGCGGCTGATCGATGCAATCCGTCATGACCCGGAGCATAAGAGGGGCTTGCGTTCCCACAAATAATCATAGAAAATGACCCGTTTTACCACTTTCACTGGCCTTCCAGATTCAATGCGTTCACTTTTCGTCGCCATTATGACGTTCGCGGTATTCGCCGCCGCCGCGCCCTCGTCCGTCCAGGCTCAGTCCCGAACAACCTCCGCGATCCGCGGACGTGTGTACGGGACGAACGAGGCTCCCCTGCTAGGCGCCCTAGTCACCGTGCGCCAGACGGACACCGGTGCTGAGCGTACCGGGCTGACGAACCAACAGGGTGCGTTCTTGATCCTGCTGCTGGCGCCGGGGGGCCCCTACACCCTCACCGTTCAGAACCTCGGGTACGCGGAGAGCAGCGTCGAGCAGATACAGTTGCGGGTGGGTGAGACGTACACCATGGAGATGTATCTCACGGTAGAGGCCGTAGAGCTGGCGGGCATCGAGGTCGCGGTCGATCGGGCTACGATCTTCACGCCGACCCAGGTGGGGCCGGCAACTCGGCTCACCGAGGGGGTCCTCGACGCCACGCCCATCTTGTCGCGTGACATCACGCAGCTGGCGGTTCTGTCGCCGCTCGTAAGGACAACCGAGGGCGGTGGCTTCTCGGTGGCGGGACAGAACGACCGCTACAACGCCATCCTGGTCGACGGACTGGTCAGCAAAGACATGTTCGGGCTGACCGCCGGCGGGGTGCCGGGCGGTCAGGCCGGAGCCAAGCTGATCCCGATCGACGCGGTGGCACAGTACGAAATTCTGATCGCACCGTTCGACGTGCGACTCTCTGGTTTCACGGGCGGCGTGATGAATGCCGTCACCCGGTCCGGTACCAACGACTGGCGCTTCCGGGTCGGGGCAGTCCACCGAGCGGAGTCGCTCATGGGCGATCTCTCGCTACCGACGGGTCCGGTCGCGGCGTCCGGAGTGGACAGGAGCTTACTTGCCTTCTCCGGCGGCGGTCCAATCATCAGGGACAAAGGACACTTCTTCATTGCCGGCGAATTCGAGCGCAGGAACCAACCACCGACCGGGTACAATTTGTTCCGAGACCCGGCGACGCTCGTACGCGTCTCCGAGGAGAGCATGGATGTGTTTTCCTCGTTGATGCGGGACCAGTTCGGGGTCGATGCCGGAACACCTGGCATCTATTCGTTGGGACAGGAGCTCTCCAATATTTTTGCTCGTTCGGACTGGAACCTCGGCGGCGGCAATCGGCTCACGGTCCGTCACGTCTTCGCCAAAGCAACCAACGACGAATCTCCCAATCGTTCTGCGTTCTTGCCCTATGAGCTGAGTTCGAACGCGGTGTTCCGGGAGTCGACGAACAACATCACCTCCCTCCAACTCTTCTCCGGGTTCGGCGATCGCTTCGCAAACGAACTGGACGTGACTCTTCAGATCAGCTCCGACCAGACCACACCGGCCGTCGACTGGCCGCAGCTGGAAGTCGATGTGGCGAGCTCGGTGGACGTCGCCGGACGTCGCCGAGGACTCCGGCGCCCCGTGCGCGTAGGCGGCCAATTCTTCGCGCAACAAAACGGGCTCGATCAGACGAGCCTGCGCTTTACCAACGCCCTGGACATACGTAGCGCGGGAGACGACGTAGTGACGCTCGGGGTGACCGCCGCCTACTACGACATTGCACACACCTTCCTGCCCGGCGCCGCGGGCGAGTACTACTTCCCGAGCTTCGGTGACCTGCAGAACAACGCGCCGTATCGCTACCAGCGCACGGTGCTCGTGGAGGGCGAGGACCCCGCGGTGAACTTCCAGGTGCTGGAGATGGGCGCCTTCGTGCAGCACCTGATGAACGCGGGCCAGGGACTCACGATGCGTTTCGGCTTGCGCCTAGATGTGCCGCACGTGATGGGCGCGCCCCAGCAGAATACGAAGGTGCTCGACTACTACGGGTACGACACGTCGAATCTGCCCTCGGGCAACTTTCTGCTCGCTCCGCGCTTCGGCTTCAACTGGCAGAGCGACGGTTTGCGCATGACCCAGGTCCGGGGTGGTTTTGGCTTTTTCTCTGGCCAAGTTCCGTACGTGTGGCTGTCGAACGCTTTCCACAACGACGGTAGGCGCTCGGTGACCTATACGTGTAACGGTCGGTACACCACCGAGCCCACACCCGCGCGGCCCGCTCCGCCGTTCAGCGTCGGGGCGCCGCCCACGTCGTGCTTCAATCCGGATGCGGCAACGCAACCAGCCTTCAACGAGCTGCGCAGCGTCGTCGTGTTCGAGCCGGGCTTCAGGTATCCGCAAGACCTCAAATTCTCGGTAGGCGTCGACCGCGAACTGAGCGCGAACACGAGCTTCACGCTGGGCTGGCTCTTCAACAAAGCGTTGAACCAGATCGGGCTGCAGGACCTCAGTATCGAGGGCGGAAACACAGACCTGGCGGAGCTGGGTGGCACCGAACGCCGCTACTACGACGGTCTTGGAGGAGACTTCCAACAGTTGCTCCTGGTCACCAACGAGGGTGAGGATTGGGCTACGTCCATCAGCGCTGAGCTTCGCGGCCAGGTCAGCAACCGGCTCAACTACCAGCTCGGTTACGCGCTCGCCAAGTCGTGGGACCGCATGAGCCTCGTCTTCCAGGACATGCACTCGAACTTTGGATTCAACCCAAGTGAGTCGGACGTAAACCGCCCACCTCTGCGCAGATCCAACTTCGACCGGCCGCACAAGTTCGTGGCGTCGGCCTTCGGCACCCCCTTCCCGGGCCTACCCACGACCGAGATCTCTCTGCTGTATACGGGCCAGTCGGGTCTCCCGTATTCGTACGTGTACAACGGAGACGTAAACGGAGACGGCTACCCGGGCGTGGGAGGCGCGCTGGATCGCACCAACGATCTCATCCACGTGCCAGAGGATCCGTTCCAAGCTCCGCTGTCGCTTATCACGGCCATCCTCTTCACCGACGCGATCAAGAACGACCCCTGCTTAGCGAAGCACGTAGGCGAGCTCGTGGCGCGCAACGGATGCAGGGCGCCGTGGGAGAATCGGCTGGACCTGCGGCTGGCCCACACCATGAGCTTCGGTGGACGCGATATCCGCCTCGAAGCCGACGTGATCAATGTGCTCAACGTCGTGAATTCCTCGTGGGGCCAGGTGCAAACCGTGAGCCCGGTAGTGCCGCTGATCGATCTGTGCAGCGTTAGTTGCGACGGCCCGCTGCCGGCGAGGTGGGGTGCCGCTGTACTGCCTACGCCAGACGATGAGGGCAACCTTCGCGCTCCGGATCCGTGGACCACTGTCAGTCCCGACTCACAGTGGCAAATGCAGTTCGGTATGCGCGTCACCCTGGGGGGAAATCGCTGATCATGGAGAAGAGAGTGGAGGTTGGCACGGGACGTCGCTTGGGCCCGAGAGTGCTAGGCTGCGCGCTCGCGATCGTTGTCGTCGCGCTCGCATGCCAGGACACCACCGGAGTGCATTGGGTGGACAGCCTCTCGCTCAAGCCTGATTCGCTTTACCTGGTGCCCGGTGAGTCTTTGCAATTCGATGTAGTTCCGCTCGATCAGCACGATCTCCCGCTGCCCGAACGCGCCGGCCGGGTCGAATGGAACCTGAGCAACCCCGACGTTGCGGTGATCGAGACGACCGAGACCGGCGCGACGATCACGGGTGTGGCCCCAGGGGGCACCTTCGTCCGCGTCGAGCTGGGCCGCGGTTCGGCGATTGGATCGGTCTACGTCGAACCATTCGAGCTCTCGGAGATCCGAATCGAACCCTCCCCGGTCGAGGTCAACTACCGATCGCGCAGAGTGACGGTGAGAGGGATACTCATAGGGCCCGACGGGAACGAGGTGCCACCAACCGACTTTCGAGCCTCCTGGCGGATCGGTGATATCCAGACCTTCATCATGGTTGGAAGGCAGGAGGTGATCACCGGCATATCCAATAGCGTTTGGGGTCGGAACCGGGGCACCGCGGCGCTGACCTTGGTTGTGGGTGACCGCACGGTGACAACTTCGGTCATCGTGCGCTGACGCCGCACGCCGCCCAGCCCACCCGTTACACGGGCGCGGCGTTTTCATCCAGCCAGGCCGTCCGTCCGTAGGCGAAAATGGCGTCGCCATCAGAGGGTCGCACCAAGACCGGTTCGAGGGCCTGCTCGAAGCGGGGTGTCGTCATGACGCCCTTCAGCGTGTTCTCCCAAACTCGGCGTGGGCACCCGACGCTCTCGACCACCGACAGTATCCGGGGCTCCTTTCCAGCCGGGCGAATCCTATCGACGAACCGCGGTAAGCTCCCTAATGATGGCTCGGATCTCGACGGCCCTGCCAGCGTTCTCTAGTGCCGCCCACATGGCCTCTACCGTTGGGGCGTCGACGAGTCCCGGTGGGCTTCCACCCGAGTTCGGCGTAGACAGACCTTGCTCCGCCCGAAACGCGTCCACAGCGGCAACGATCTCATCATCGTAGAACTGCGAGCCGCGACTTCGTTCGAGCGACTCTGCGCCGGACTGGTAGAAGCCGAGTGCATTCATGATGAGTTTGACCTGCCAAACGTCATTGCCCGAGTGCTGCTCCAGCGTCCGGAACCCGAGCGTCCCCGAGATGGTCGTGTAGATCCGGCGTAGCTCAGCGACCGGCGTCGGGTTCTCGCACACGTTGATGTTCACGGTCAGCCCATCGGCGCGGCGTGAGCGACCCTCCCGTGGGTCTGCCACGACAACGGCGGCCGACTGCAGGCGACCCATTCGGCGGTCGCCTCCGGCGGCCTGGCCCGCCGCCAGTGCCTCGATGAGCCGGTCAGCGAGGTGCCGTCCCGACTCTTCACTCGCTTCGAAGTTAGCCGCGACCGCGTCCAGGACCTCCGGTCCCACGAGCACATTTCCCTGTGTGGCGTAGTTGACGCCAGACCTGTGGCCTGCCCAGAACCCAGGTCCCGTGCCCGTGTGTTGTGCTGATGAACCGTCCAGGGCGATAAGGCCCACCTGGCGGCGTTCTGCTTGCTCGTCTGCGGCCGTTGCTCGGGCCAGCGCGTCCTGGGGGCTCAGCCCCTGCTCGAGCATGTCGAGCAGCTCGTCGCCGTACGCCGTACGCGTGGACGCTTGGGTAGCGACGGCACCGACACCCGCGCGCACCCACGGGACGCCGTTCCCGACGCACGGAACCCTCGTGGTCACGGTTACCCCGGATTCTCCTGTGGCCGGGTCGACCGCCACGATCGAAAACGTGTGGAAGACCAACTCATCCCCCCAGGCTACCGGCTCCTGCGCGTCGAGCGGCGGTGACGCGACGCCGAGTACGCAAGCAAGGATGAGAGCAGGCAGAGCGCTCCCGCGGGTGCCGGCCAGCCGGACCTCAATCACGGACTGTTGGGATCGATCTCCGCATAGACGGCGACATTGCCCTCGCTGTCGAATGAGAGAACCTGATACGACGGCGCGTTCGGCATGTCCATGCCGGGCGATCCGGCCGGCATGCCTGGAGCCGCGATACCGACGAGATCAGGGCGCTCAGCGAGCAGTCGCTTCAGTTGCTCGGCCGGAACGTGCCCCTCGACCACATAGCCGTCGACGAGCGAGGTATGGCAGGACGTCATAGCTGTCGGCACTCCGGCGTCGACCTTGATCGACATGAGGTCCCGGGTATCGCGCGCGTCCACCGTGAATCCAGCTGCCCTCAGATGTTCGATCCACCCGTTGCAGCAACCACACGTCGCTGTCTTGTACACGAGGACAGAGGGCAGGTCCGAAGAGGCCTCCGCGAGAAGCGGGAGCGGTTCGGCTGATTCGGCGGTTTCGGTCCCGCCACACCCCGCGGCGATGAGCGTGCAGGTCAGCAGTACCGGTCTCGAGAGCTTCATCAAGCGATCGTCCATGGCGATAGAATCGTGAATACCGAGCATTCAAGTTATGGCAATCTGCTGACGAGGCTATGAGCTACGGACCTTTTTCTCACCTGGAGCCCGCTAAGTGGCGCTCAAGATCCTGATTGCCGAAGACTCCCCGGTCGATTCGCTCGTGCTCAGGAATGTGCTGACCCGCGACGGATACGAGCCCGTTTTGGTCGAAAACGGCAAGGCGGCACTGCAAGCGCTCGAGGCCGACCCGGACATCGCGCTCGCGATCGTGGACATGCGCATGCCCGAGATGGATGGACTCGAGCTCGTGCGTGAGATGCGGTCTCGCCCGGAGCTCGAATCGACGCCCGTGCTGTTCGTGACTGCGGCGTCTGACCCCGCCTCGATTCGGGCCGCACTCGAGCTCAAAACCGTGGGGTACGTGCTCAAGCCGATCCGGGAGGCGAGCCGCATCCTACAGCTCATTCACCAGAGCGTGGGAGAGGCGACGATCTCGAGCTAAGGCCCCGCTCAGACCACCGTGAGTTCTGCGATAGCGGCTTGCACATCGTGCAGGCTCGACTCCAGCATCGTCAGGGCTTCGCGCAAACCCGTGAGATCTCCCTTCCTGGCCGGTGTTCGACTCCTGCCGCGTGTCGACTCGTCTCATCGGCACCGAGCGCCAGGCAGCTTCCCTTCAGGCTGTGAGAAGCCTCCACTGCCGCCGATGCATCTCCTCGCTCGAGAGCGTCTTCGAGCCCTATTAGGAGCTCTCTGGAATGTGTGGCGAAGACAGCGAGCGCCTCCCGTGCCAGCTCGGGCCCCCCGATGTTGATGAGCTCCTCCATCCTGAGACTGGAGCCGTCGGAACGGGCTTCGGAGTGGGTGTGTCGAGGTTGAACCGCCGTCGCCGCGCCCAACACGCTTTGGGTCATCCTCGTGAGGAACTCCCGGTTCACCGGCTTGGCGAGGTATCCATCCATGCTCGACTCCTGTGCCTGATCGCGCGCCGTGGTCGCCTCCGATGCTGTCACGGCCACGATCGGCACGCGCCGCAGCCCCTCTGCCGCCTCCCGCTCACGAATCATCCGTGCCGTGTCGAGGCCGTCGAGCAGCGGCATGTGTAGGTCCATCAGCACGAGCCCTTAAGTACCTGCCGGCTCCGACTCGAACTTCTCGAGTGCCGAAACGCCGTCGGGCACGATGTCGTGCTCGAGGTCCAGCAGCCCAAGCAGCCCTTTCATCACCAACTGGTTGACAGCGTTGTCCTCGGCAACGAGAACGCGGTTCGCGGCCTGAAGCGACACGGTGTTGTCCATCGGTCTTGATGTCCCCTAGAGATGAGGCGTTGGTCCCCTCATTCAGGATCGACACTCCTGCCCGACAGCTTGATACGCGGCGCGGCGAGGTCGTCCCTGGACGCGCGGCTTCACTTCGGTGGCCTAACGACGGAGTTCCACCTCTGCCAGCATTCGGTCTAGCGCATCGCGGTCGTACCATTTCCCACGAAGCATCACGCCGGACGGAGTCTCAAGTTGTGAGAGGTCCACAACAGGGTTCCCGTCGAGCAGGATCAAGTCCGCTCTCGCGTTGCGCGTCACGGTCCCGAAGCTCGCGTTCGCGTCCACGAACTCACGCACGAAGCGGCCCGCGTTGCTCGTTGCGGCCGTGAGAACATCGAAGCTTGTCAGGCCGGCGTCGGCCAACGCCTCGATCTCCTCAATAAGGGCGAAACCCGGAACCATGACGGGCTTGCCGGCGTCCGTGCCGGCGAGCATGAGCACGTCCGCGTCACTGAGGGCGCGAAGCATCGGCTGCAGGAAGTCGAGCATCCTACCGATTTGCGGGCGCTCCGAAGCATAGTTGTCGGTGTAGTTGTTCGGTGCTGCCCACCGGTCTCTCAGGGATTGCGGGATGTAGCGCACGGCACGGGAGGCGAGTCTCTCCTCGAGCCCGTCGATCGTGCCCCACTGAGTCTCGTTGTTTTCCAAGGTGGAAACCGTCGTTGTCACCCACATGCCTGCTGCTGCGATCTGCGATGCGACGACCTCGAGGTTCGACTCCTCCAGCATTGGAAACCCCGTATAGATCAACTCCTCGGCGTGCACGATGGACACTTGACCGCCGAGTACGTGGCTCAGTGACAGGTTCTTGGGGGCGTGTCCGACGATGGGAATCCCTACCTCCTCACCCACGTCGATCATGCGCCGGTACGCATCCGCGGAGATGTTGCCGTGAATCTTCACGAAGTCGTACCCAAGGAGAGCTTGTTGCCGCACCGCTGCTTCGGCCTCCTGCGGCGTTCCGATCCTTGGCTCATTGGTGAAGGGACCGGAGGTGTACACCGTCGGGCCCACTACCTCACCGGAGAAGATGCGCTCACGGAGATCTAGGTGCCGCTGCTCTCCTTCCAGGTTGAAGACTGTCGTGACGCCCTTCGCAACGAAGAGCTTGAGCAACTGCTCCGCGCCCTCCTCCAAATGCACGTGCGCGTCGGTGAGTCCTGGCACGAGGTATTTTGTGCCCCCGCCCTTGATGATGAGTACATCGTTTGGGAGGTCGAATCCCTCGACTGGGCTGATACTCCGAACGAAGTCGCCCTCGACGATGACGACCTGATTGTGGAGGACGCGCGCCCGATCCCGATCCATCGGCAGCACGTTCACGTTCACGAACGCCACCGTGTTGCTGCCTACGGCCGTCGTGATGGAACCGCCAGCATCAGGGACTGTGCTCGGGTGCTTAGCCGCGTGTCCCTCCGGTCCGATATGGACGTACAGGGCGCTGAGCGTGCCGACGACCAGAAGCAGGCCGACGGTGTCTTTAGGCGTAAGCTTCATACGTGCGTTATAGATGCTTTTGAGTAGTTATCAAGCTACCACACGTGGGGCCGATCGCCCACATCGCTACCACTCAACGCATCGAGTCGTGCTGCTTTGCGCGTGCTTTCGCTTTCTCCGCAAGTCCCAGCGTGCCCCTAACGCCGCTCGCTCCAGGCACGGGCAGGTTCCCTACGATGCTGTCCTTCTGTGCCTGCGTCAGTGGTTCAGCGGTTTCCTCGTCGCCGGAGCCGCCCCGCAGCCACCACCGGCAAGCAGGGCGATGGCGACGACCATGATTCTTTTCATGTGATTCCTCAAGAGTCCAAAACGTCAACCGAGTCGTTAGGATCGTTGCCTACCAACAACGTACTCTTGCCGGTCGCAAACCCGGACGCAAGTTGTACGGCCCGCGCCGCCCGGAGGCGAGCCGGGACGGACTCGTGCGTGGAGGGTATTGCGAGGATCACGTCCAGAGACAACGGGCCAGAACTTGCATCGCCTTTGTGCGGAGGTCATCGAAACGGACTGGGGAAGGAGAATTCGATGCATCGCTCGTCATATAGAGTGTGTCGTCACTGGATCGGGAGCCTCGCGATTGTTGCGGGCCTCGCGGTGTCTGCTTGCGCGCCCGAGGCGGACGTACAGCCCGCTGAGACGGAGCCGGAGCAGCCCGAGGTCGACTTCATCCAGGAGGCGGTTTGGTCGCCGGGCGGGGACCGCCTGGTAGCGGCGTGGCACCAGAGAGGCCGGTACCGGCTCTACGGAGTGCTGGGACCCGATACGACTGGCTCGGCGCTGGAGCCGGGCTCAGGCCTGCGTTTGTCGGAAGGACCCGACCTCTGGCCCACGTGGTCCAGAGACGGGTCATGGGTTGGGTTCAGCTCCACGCGCAGTGGCCAGTCGGAGATTTATCGTATGCGGCCCGACGGCATGCAGGTCGAGCGGCTCACCGACGACCCGGCCGAGGACACGGATCCCGCATTTTCTCCCGACGGTCGGAGCCTTGCCTTCATCTCCGACCGCACGGACGGCGCTCCTCGGCTTCACATCATGGATGCGGACGGTTCGAACGTGCGCATTGTCCCAGGCGGTCCTGGGACCGAGCACCGTGGCCCTGAGTGGTCTCCAGACGGGGCGCGCCTGGTGCTACAGGTCACCACCGAGAGCGGTGAGTACGTGTATGTGGCAACGCCCGCCGGCGGGTGGGGGCGCGTCAAGGCTGGCGCCTTCCCAGCTTGGGCGCCGAACGGCGACGACGTCTACCTCACTCGAAACGATTCGGTGCTGGTCTCGCGTGTGAGCACCGGGTCACTGCGATTGGTGCTAGCGGATGGCTTCGCAGCCAGGCCGTCGCCGGATGGTCGTTGGCTGGCCTTCGTCCGCGGCAAGTGGCCCACGTCCGCCCTGTATGTGCTAGACCTCGAGACCGGCATCGAGCAGCGACTGACACGCTGAGGCGGCTCTAACACCGAGCTGTTAGGCGCCGCCCTCCGATTTCACCTCTTGATCGGCCGTGAGCCACGCGAGCGCGTGCAGAGGCACCGCGATTGCCGCGACGACGATCGGTTGAACGACGGGGTGTAGGAACGCGAACGGGATGAATGCGGCCGTCCAGAAGACGGTGCCCAACAAAGCGTAGCCGCGCAGTATGCGGGGAGGTGATGCGATCCACGCCAACGTGATGCCCACGGCTCCGGAGAAAAGAAGCAACAGAGAGGTCGACACGCTGAAGGCGAGAAAGGTCGTCCACATGCTCGGCTGTAGCGGATCGAGCGAGTACGCTTGCTTCATTGCGTTCATCGCAAACTCCCTCTGACCGACGAGTCCGTTCTCGAGAACGAACGTCCACACGTGCGAGCCTGTGTGGGCGAGCCCCGCGAGCACAAGCCATGCGCCGGCCGCGTAGAGCCAAACGCGCGGGCTACGAAGCATGTGTCGCCGCCGCGTCCGAGGCGCGGGTATCCCACTCGGCGATGCGTTGCGCGAGTCTGAAGATGGAGAGCGGCGCCGAGCCCTCCGCTTTGTTGTTGGCGATCACGAAGACTCCCTTTTCGGCGATCGATGCGTCCAAGGCCGCGATCGCGATGCGTTCTCTTGACTCCGCGTCCTCATCGACGATCTGGTCGAAGGGTTGGTAGCGTTCATTTGCGACCTCATACCGTAGGCCTGAATGCAACATCCAGCGCATTATGAAGGCGGGTTGCTGATAGGCTTGCACCGAGTCCAGTTGACGCTCGAGCGACGCCATCGCCGGGTGCACCGAATAACAATGCGCGGCACCGGTGGCCGTGAGCGCGGTTGAATACGAATCCGTCAGGAACGCCGCGGTACGCAACTCGATCGCATAGAGAGGACCCTTCGGCAGGGCGTCTAGGAACCCGTGCAAGCGTTCTATGAAGGGGCCGCGTCCGCCGACCAGGTTGGGAGGGATTGGCGGAAATTGAAAGAGTAGGGGACCTGCCTTGCTGCCGAGCCCATCGATCATCGGCCCGATCACTTCGTTCGCCGCGTACTGAGGGTCCAGGAAACGGGGGTTGCGCCCGCGAATGCCGTATCCTTCCGGTTCGGTTGGAGATGTGAGCAGTCGATCCGCCTTCACGAGGAACCTGAAGTCCTCGGGTACCGCGTCCGCATACGCGCGGAATGCGTCGGAAGCGATTGGGCGGTAGAACGTTCGATCGATGCCTACGGTACGCAGCAACGGGTGCAGCGCATATGCAGCGAGACCGTGATTGGAAAGCGTCTGTTGAGAGGCCCGTCGGTCATAGACGATGCCCTCCCAGCCGGGAAAACTCCAGGAAGACGTGCCCAGGCGTAGCTCGACCGGCAGCTTGTGCGCAATCTGAGTCTGTCGCGCCGTGTGCTCGACGGCGCCGACCGGAGCCGTCGCCGTTGTGGGAGCTTCATCGGGGAATAGGCCGAACTGTAGATCCATGGCCCACCAATCTTCTTGCAACCATTAACGACGTGTAGTCATCTCATAGATATATAAGCGGTAAATATATCTACGAGTTATATAAGGGGGACGGCGATGCCGGGGATTACTCCGCTCACCTACCAGATTCTGCTCGCGCTCGCGGACGGCGATGGGCACGGGTACGGCATCATCAAGGAGATCGAGCAGCGCTCGGGGAGCGCGTCCGCGCCGAGCACGGGTGCTCTGTACCTCGCGCTCCAGCGCATGGAGGGGGAGGGGCTCATCCAAGAGGCACCCGCCCGTCCCGGCGACGACGCGCGTAGGCGCTACTACCGGCTCAGCGCCAAAGGCCGACGGCGTGCCGAGCAGGAGTCGATACACTTGGCCGTGCTCGTGGCCGCGGCTCGAGACAAGAAGCTCATCGTTGGCGGTGCCTCGTGACCCGATGGCTGGTCGAAGCGCTGCTCGGACTCGCTCCCATCGAGTTCCGGCGCCGTCACGGAAGGGAGTTGCTCGCCGTGGGTTGTGATCCGCGGTGACGGTGACGCGTTGGACCTGTTGCCTGGTGTGAAGTCGGTGCTGGCCGAGATGGACCCGCTCATTCCCATTGCGCGCAGCCGTACGCTCAGCGACGTACGGGACGAGTCGATGGCCCGCGAGCAGTTCGTGCTCATGCTGCTCAGCATTTTCGGCGTCGTCGCTCTCCTGCTCGCGACTGTGGGCGTCTACGGTGTGACCGCGCAGGCCGCGCGCAGACGAACCCAAGAAATCGGTATTCGCATGGCGCTGGGCGCGGGGGCTCCCGAGGTGCTCCGCATGATGCTGTGTCACGGGTTGATGGTGGTTGGGCTCGGACTGGGTGCCGGGCTCGCGGCTTTGCTGGTCGCGGTGATTGCCCTGCTGGGCGGTGTGGCTCTGGTCGCGTGTTACATACCGGCACGGCGGGCCACGGCGGTGGACCCGGTGACTTCGTTGCGCGTGGAGTAGGTCCTACCTTGATGTATGGACGTCCAGATCTTCGGCGTGAACAACCACAATGACGTGCGCAAGGCACAGCGGTTCTTCAAGGAGCGCCGAGCAAATGTGCATTTCATGGACTTCAAGCAGCGCTCGCCATCCAAGGGAGAGCTCCGCCGATTCTTCCAGAAGTTCGGCGAGCAGCAACTCATCGATCGAGAGTCGAAACGCTTCAAAGGGCTGGGCCTGCAGACCGCCTATTACGGCGACGATCGCTGGCTAGAAATCGCCTGCGAGGAGCCGCTCATCCTGCGCATGCCACTAGTGCGCCGAGGAAATGACCTGACGGTAGGGTTCGCCGAAGCCACCTGGAAGGAGTGGGCAGCCGAGTAGCTGTGCGCGCGGCCCTGTATCGGCCACGCGACGAAAACACCGCGACCCCTGAGTCGAAGAGACGTGCGCCGTGAAGCGCTTGTACGCAGGTGCGTGGACTCGTTCGAGCGCGTGTAATGCACCCGCGTCGGGCACTAGGGCCTCGGACGCGCGCCGCCGCGCCTCATCCAACGGCAAGCCATCGGCTGCGAAACGCTCGCTGAGCGCTTCGAGGTCATAAGCCAGCTCACGTAGGATGTGCACCCGTGCCGGCAGCGGAACCGTGAGACCACTACCGACTTCACGCAACACCTGAGCGAACGCTCCGCTCCCGTGCGCGCTCATGCCGGTGCCTCCCCAGGTCGACGCAGCACGAGCATGAGTCGCGACACGATCTCCTGAACGCGGTCCGTTTCACCGCTGAGATGCCGCTCCCCGGTCCCGGTGAGCTTGTACACCTTGCGGCGCCGACCACCCTCTTTGGACCAGGAGCCCTTGATGAGCCCCTCTTCTTCGAGGCGGTGCAGGATCGGGTAGAGCGTGCCGTGTCGGAAGCGGAAGAGACCGTTGCTCTCGGTCTCCACGTCCAGAGCGACCTGATAGCCATGTTTGGCGCGCGTTCGCAGCGTCGAAAGGATCAGCAGCTCGTTGATGTCCCGGGCGAAGCCCTGGACGTCGAAGTCATCCCTGCTCACGTCGTTCCCCTCCCATCACAGAAGTACAGAGTGTCTACATATCGTCCGTCTTTATATCGACGATCTTTATATAGGCATACAGCAGAGGCTCCGCAAGCGTTCCATGGTTGCTAGAATTCTGCGACGATCGCGATGTGAGCCCCGTCGGGGCTCACTGCGAGACGTGAAATCGTCATGCCGATGTCGCCGAAGTTCGCGACCTCCGTCCATTCGGAGCCGGAGCCAGGTTTCCAAGCCAGCAGCGCAGAACCCTCGCCCATCAGAAGGACGCCATCGGGCGTCCATGCGTGGAAGTCCCCTCCGGCCAAGGTCGCGATGAGCAGTTCGGACTCCCCTTCATGCGGACGGAGTCGCATGATCGACGAGGTGCCGTCCTCGTGGCGTTGCACGTAGCTCACGTCGCCGGAGTCGGGGATAGGCTGGATGGAACGCCCGACATCCTGTGCCGCGATGGGGAGCATGCCGAGGTCCTCATTCCAGATCTGCAGCGTCGCGGGATCACCGAGCACGAACATCACTAGGGTGTGCTCGTCGGCCCACTTGTGATAGCCGACTGGCGCGAGGTCTGGAATCAGGACCGAGGCGTTTCGTCCGTCGGCGTCGAAGCGCCAGAGGCGCTGAGTCGAGTCGGCTTCGACTCGAATAACCGTAATCCCGGACCCATCTGGTAGCGGGGTGGCCGAGTACTCGCTTTCCGGGGCCGATTGTGTGACTTGGGCCACGCCGCCCGACGAGATGTCGTAGCGCCAGATGTCTGCCTGCCCAGAGTGGTCGTCCACCACGGTGAACCAGAATCCCGAACCGTCGGGCAAGAAATACGGTTGATTGTCGTAGCCCGGGCGTTGGGTGATGTTCGTGGGAATACCGATACTGGGCATGCTCTCCTGCGTGCTCGTCAGGGTCGCTAGCCAGATATCGGTGCCCGGTGGGCCAGGGGGCAAAGGCCCGGAAGACCGGGCCTCAGGAGGCGCGTCCGCGCCGCAAGCGGCGATCGCGAGCGCCAGGGCGACAGCCGGGACGAAGCGCACGCCTCTATGCCTCCGCGCCATGAGGTGCCGCGGCCGCATTAGGACCCGGTCTGCACCGAGGCGATCAAGGATGCGCAGCTCCCAGGTGCACCGCGGCTTGCTCGCTCGCCGATTGCTCGCTCAGCGGGACGCTCATGAGCTCGAACGCCATGCCTTCGTCGAACGGATCGGGGAACACGAACGGATCCGGGAACCACCCTTCTTCATACCGGGTCTCAGGTGCCTTTTCCCACGGGTCGGCCGAGCCGCCCCCGACGAACGCGATATTTTGCAGAGCCCCACCGGCCTGCGCGGGAGCGATCGAGGGATCGGACTCCGCGGCGTACCGTCGCAGCACTTCCGCTCCACCCGCCATCTCCTGCACGGCGAGGAACGTCGGTACCGCGATCTGCGCGAGTATGGGTCCGATCGACGTCGTCACGGCTACGGTCATGGTGGGCACGAAAGCGCCGAGGAAGAGCAACACCACGACGGTGGCGCCCAGTCGGAAGCGGTTGCCCTCGCCCTTCGGCCCTGGGCCCAGCACCACCGCGTCACCCGCTTCCTCGAGCCGGTCGGCCCACTCCGCCGACTCTGAGTAAACCCGGTCGGCGCCTTCCTGGGCAGCCCACGCCGTTTTGGCCTCGTGAACCTTGATGGCCGCCATCGCGAGCACAGCCAGGCCGATCGCGAGCATGAAGCCAGTCAGCCCCACAGTCATGAGCCAGATCCCCGACGGTGTCAGGAAGCCTTGCGCAGCGAACATCACCGCCAGGCCGAAGCCCACTACGAACCAGAGAGCCGCGGCGAGCACGAGCCTTGCCCCCGCAGGCGGGCGCTTACCACCGTCAAGCGCTGACTTGCGTCGAGAAGGCCGAAGTGACGTTTCCCCTGAATGAGGAAGCCCGTGTCTCGGCCCTTGTCCGTGAGGACCTCCACGATCGTCAGCGTGCCGAATCCGTCGTCTGCGGCCTCGGCCGAAGCGCGCATGATGCCGAAGAACGTGCCAAACGCGAAGAGGATGATCGTGCCGCCGAGCATCGCGATGCCCATGCCCACCTGCCAATTCTCCTCGAATGGCCCGAGGCTGTAGAACGGCTGTTCCACTGCAAGCGCCCAGAGCAGCGGGAGCACGAGAATGATGCTACCGGCCCAACTGATGAGAATCGCTCTCCACAAGAGACCCTGGAGTCTTTCCAATCTAGGAGGAGGCCAGGTCAGGGGGCGCGGTGGCGGCTGAGGGACCGGCAGCTTGGCATCGGCTTTGCTCATACCACAAGATTGGCGCTGAGTGGCGTGGGGCGAAACCCCGGGCTGTCACTTCCCGGCCCACTCATTCGTTATCTGAGGTGCAGGCGGGAACCATCTAAACTGGAGAGTTTTGAATAATTCCAATGATTTGTGATTTGAGTGTGATGCGACTCCGACTAACGACTCTGCTACTGCTCGGAGCATGTGCGAGCCCGACTACGCCTGAAATGGACCAGGCCGCGATCGAGGCCAACTTGGCTGCGCTGGCTGACTACCGAACACTTTGGGAAACCCAACGCCTAACAGACTACACGTTTGATGTTAGCAGAGTCTGCTACTGCCAGTTTCGGGGCGATGTTCGGGTAACCGTTAAGGATGGAGTCATAACCGGTGTCACCGAACTCGCATCGGAGGTAGCGCGTGACCCCGAGACTTTCAGGACAATCGATGGCCTTTTCGATCTCGTGCAGGATGCGTACGCCCGAGACGCGCACGAGGTACAAGTAGAGTTCGACCCCGGCCGTGGGTATCCGACCCGGATTTGGATCGATTACGTGCAGATGATGGCGGACGAGGAGGTGGGCTTTACACTCCTGAGCGATGTCACAGCGTTGGAGGGCTAACAAGAACATGGATAAGCTGAGCCTCGTTGTCTGTGTGGGTGTGAACTTGTTGCTGTGTCTAGAAACTCCACTCGAAGCGCAAATTTCAGCGGTCTCTGCACAAGCCGCTATAGAGCAAACTCAAACCCAACCCGTTGAGAACGGACTCGGAACGCGCACAGTCGCTGAGCTATTTAATATTACGAATTACTAGCCCCTTGATGAAAAAGCTTAAGCAATCCCCCCTTACCCAAATGGTGGTGCATATAAGTGAAAGAGATGCGATCGGAGCGACTATCCAGCTTTACTTCGACGAGGGGAGGCAGCTTGAGCAACAACGTGTGGAAGATCTTGGGAATCTTGGCCCTGGTCGGTCCGATGGCGTGCACCGATGCGATCGCACCAACGACTCAAGAATTGTTGGAGGGCAACTGGACGTGGGTCGAGTCGAGCGGTGGCATCACGGGTGGAACTGGGACCCCTGCATCCACCGGCGAGACGATGAGCCTGCGGTTCCTAGGGACCGACTCCGTCGAGGTGAGTCGCAATGGTGCCCTGCAAGGTGCGACGACGTACCAACTCCGGTCGTCCGATGGCGGCGCGACGACGGTGATCGAGTACGCGCAAGGGATCTTCGGGTTCGACACCCAGGACTTCAACCTGACGATGGACGTGCTGCTCCTCATCGACGGCTGTTGCGACGGGTACGCCTACAGATTCGAGAGGGCTTCGTGAGTAGGGGGGCGCTCGTGGCTGTGGCGCGCGTGAGCCGGCCTCGCGAATCCGTCGTGTCTTCGCGGGCTCAGCGCTTCTGCTTCCGCTGTTCTTGCTGCCGAGCGTGCCTAGCCCTGGCGTCCAGCACGCGGCGATCGTCGTCGGGCAGGTCGCTGTGACGGCAGATGGAGAGGATTCCGGGGAGAGGCGCCAAGTCCGCGTCCTGTTGGACCAGACTGTGCGCGTCAGGAGCGGAAGCGCCGAAGAGGCCATCTTCGTGCGTCGATTCGACCGGGAGGGCCTCCACACAGGGTCGTAGCCGCCATGCGTCGCTTTGGGGGCTATATTGCGGCCTCGGTCTGCAAACCGTTGAGCCCGCTCGTCTTGGAGCCCTTTTTGAAGCAAACGCCAGGCGCCCGTCGCCTCGCCACCGTGACGATTCCTGCGCCGGATCTGCGTCCTGACCACTTTCTCCGGCATGCGTCGGGAGAGGCCCGTGGTTTTTGGGCGCGCGGCGATCGCTGGGTCGCGCATCGGGGGGTAGCAGTCGAGCTCAGCCCCGAGGCGCGCAGCGGCACGGACCGCTACGAGTTGGTTGCCGCGGCGGCGCACGAGGTTTCGTCGGACCCGCTTCTCCCTGCCGGGGCGGCCAGAGCGCCTCGCATCCGGTTCTATGGAGGGTTTTCCTTCCGAGCGGACCATGCTCGCGACGGGGTCTGGCAAGCTTTTCCAGCCTGGCTCTTCCACGTACCGATCTTCGAGCTCGAGGGCGACGGCTCGGGCGATGCCTGGTTGCGCGCGCGCGCATTCGTTTCGGAGGACGAATCCGACGATGTTCTTGTGCGGCTCCGACACCGCGCTGAGGAGCTGCGCGCCGAGCTAACCACCTTCATGGACAAGCGGGCGCCCGCCCCACGCACGGTGCCCGGCCGCAGAACCACGACTGGGCGTGCTAGTTGGGAGCACGCGGTCGAAGAGTCGCTCGACGCGATCCGCGGCGGCGTGGTCTCGAAAGCGGTGCTCGCGCGTACTCTGGATGTCGATCTCGAAGACGCGATCGATGCTGTCGACGTCGTGTCACATCTGTGGGACTCCAACCGTGGAAGTCACGTCTTCATGTTCGAGCCGGCGCCCGGGTCGGCGCTCGTGGGTGCGGCTCCGGAAACTGTCGCGACGCTGCGGGATGGAGTCTTCCATGCGACTGCTGTGGCCGGCTCGATACGACGCGGTGCCACCCCACGCGAGCAGGCGGAGCTGGCGACCCAACTCCTGGCGAGCGAAAAGGACAGAGTCGAGCAGCGCATCACTCTGGACGACATGATCGCCCGGCTCGAAACGGTTGGACATCAGGTGCGCGCGGACCCACAGCCCCACGTCCTGACCCTGGCCCGCATCCTACATCTCGAGACCGAGATCCGTGCGAGTGTGCCGGCGGGCGTCGGGGTACTCGACCTGCTTCGACTTCTGCACCCCACGCCCGCGGTGTGTGGACTGCCTCGTGATGCCGCGATGGCTCTTCTGGCGAAAGAGGAGACCTTCGACCGCGGTTGGTATTCGGGACCTGTAGGTTGGTTCGACGCGGAGGGGAACGGGATCTTCGCGCCAGCACTACGGACCGGTGTCTCAGCAGGGTCCGGTTGGCGTCTCTTCGCGGGGGCGGGTATCGTCGAGGGTTCGGTCCCCGCGCTCGAGTGGGACGAGACCGCCATAAAGTTCGAGCCGATGCTTCGCGCGCTCGAGGCGAGCGGTGCCGAGCTGCTCGATGGCAAAGGCGCCGAGCCTGCGGAGGTGTTCGGTACCGGTCATGAGTAGCGGCGCCGACACCACGCTCTGGGTTCGGGCATTTTGTGACGAGTTGGCCCGAGCGGGCGTGCGGGAAGTTGTGGTGGCGCCCGGCTCGCGTTCCACACCGTTGGTGATGGCGTTCGACGCCCACCAACATTTCAACGTGCGTGTCCATCTCGACGAGCGTTCAGCCGCCTTCTTTGCGCTGGGGGTCGGCAAGGCGTCAGGCGTGCCGGCAGTGCTGGTGACGACCTCAGGCACCGCCACGGCCAGCGCGTTTCCCGCTGTGATCGAAGCCGCGCAGAGCGAAGCACCGCTACTCGTGCTCACAGCGGATCGGCCGCACCACCTGCGCGACTCGGACGCGAACCAGGCGATCGACCAACTGAGGCTGTTCGGTCCCTATGCGAAGGACTTCTTCGAGGTCGCTCCGCCCCTTGTGGAAGATGCCGCGCTTCGCCATCTGCGCTCTCTCGCGGCGCGCACTGTTGCGTCCGCGAAGGGCGCCCCCGCGGGGGCCGTGCACGTGAATTTTCCGCTCGACAAGCCGCTCGAGCCAATCGAGGGGCACGGGGACTTTATGGCCAAGCACCCTTCGGCAGGGGCTGGCAGGTCGAGCGGTGAACCGTTCGTGCAAGTCGAGTCTGGTCGACGCCAGGTGTCAGCGGACACGCTCGAGGCTCTGCTCGACGCGCTGGACACGCCTCGCGGTGTGATCGTGCTCGGCCCCAGCCCTGACCCTCTGGGGAGTGGTGAAGCCGCGCTTCGCCTAGCGGCGGCGATCGGTTGCCCTCTCTTGGCGGACCCGCTTTCGGGCGCCCGATTTGCTCCTTCGCGTGGAGCGCACGTTGTGGCGGGCTACGATCTTCTCTTGCGGGCCCCCGATGTGTGCGCTGCCCTCGAGCCATCTCTGGTTTTGCGGGTCGGCGCGTCGCCTACTTCCACGGCGCTGCTGGGTTGGCTGCAGCACAACGACGGTGTGCGGCAGATTGTGATCGATGGGGGAGGGCGCTGGAAAGACCACGGGGCTACCGCGACGGAGTACGTGCATGCCGATCCAGCCGCGACGCTGCACGCGCTGGCCGAGTCCGCAGAGGCCAACGCTCACGAAGACTGGCGGGAGCTGTGGCGCTCGGCTGAGTCCGCGGTCCGGGAGGCAGTCCACTCGGCGCGAGGCGAGCCCCACGAGGGGGACGTGCTCGCGACGGTGGCCGCGGCTGTGCCCGAGGGAGCCAACCTCTTCGTCTCGAGCTCGATGCCGGTCCGCGACCTCGACGCCTTCGGCGCTCCTCGCGACGAGACCGTGCGCGTCTTCGGCAATCGGGGAGCTAGCGGCATCGATGGCATCGTTTCGACGGCATTCGGCGTGGCGGCGGCGACGGGTGCGCCTACCGTGTGCGTGATTGGTGACGTCGCTTTGTTCCATGACCAGAACGGCCTGCTCTGGAGCCGCGAGCCCGACGCGCAGGTGGTGTTCGTCCTGATCGACAACGATGGTGGGGGGATCTTCCACCTGCTCCCGATTGCCGAGCACGACCCGGCCTTCACCAAGTACTTTGCTACGCCTCACGGCCTGGACTTCCGACACGTCGCCGAGATGTACGACATCGATTTCACCGACTCCGAGATCGAAGTGCTCGACTCGGCGCTCGCGATTGGGCTCGAGTCGGGGCGCACGTGTATCGTGCGTGTACGCACCAACCGAGAGACCAACACCCGGCGGCATCGTGAGATCTCGGATGCGGTCACCGAGGCCGTGCAAAAGGCGCTCAAGTTACCCCTAACATCACGCCTCATATGAGCGAGCCCGACTGGAAAGAGGTCAAGCAGTACGAGGACATCACATACCACAAGTGCGACGGTGTTGCGCGCATCGCTTTCAACAGGCCCGAGGTGCGGAATGCGTTCCGCCCGGATACGCTGCTCGAAATGCAGGAGGCGTTTCGAGACGCCGGCGAGGACCTGGACATCGGCGTCGTGCTGCTGACCGGCAACGGTCCGTCGAAGGACGGCAAGTGGGCGTTTTGCTCAGGTGGAGACCAGAAAGTGCGGGGCGATGCCGGTTACGTCGGTCAGAGCGGCGTGCCCCGCCTCAATGTACTGGAGCTTCAGCGCTACATGCGCTCGATGCCCAAGCCGGTGATCGCGCTGGTTGCCGGCTATGCGATCGGGGGCGGCCACGTACTGCACGTCGTTTGCGACCTGACTCTGGCGGCTGACAACGCGGTGTTCGGCCAAACCGGACCCATCGTCGGCTCGTTCGACGGGGGCTTCGGATCCTCGTATCTGGCGCGCATGGTGGGCCAGAAGCGGGCGCGCGAGATTTGGTATCTCTGCCACCAGTACTCGGCGGCGGAAGCCTACGAGATGGGCATGGTCAACAAGGTTGTGCCGCTCGAACAGCTCGAAGACGAGGGCTGGACTTGGGCTCAGGAGATCCTGGAGAAGAGTCCACTCGCGATTCGCTTGCTCAAGAGCGCCTTCAACGCCGACCTCGACGGCCAGGCCGGGATTCAAGAGCTCGCTGGCAATGCGACGTTGCTCTTTTACATGACCGAGCAGGGTCAGGAAGGAAGGAAGGCATACGTGGAGAAGCGGAAGCCTGAGTTCCGGAAATATCCGTGGCTGCCCTGGTAGGGGGGACGACGCGCCGCGACCAAATCCTCGTGGCCGTGCTGGAAGTGGTGCGGTCGGAGGGTTGGACCGCGGTCTCCATGCGACGTGTCGCGGATCCCACCGGGATCACTGCGACTGCGTTGTACGGGTACTTCGACGACAGAGAAGCGCTGGTCGCCGCCGCGGTGGACGTGGCCGTAACGGTGCTCATGTCTCGGTTCGCGTTGGCGGCTCTGGAGGCTTCCTCGGGTGAAGGCCGGCTGTGGGCGAGTCTCGAGGAGATCCGTCGATTCACTGTGGATGAACCGGACCTGTACGCGTTCATTTTCTTTTCAGTGGGACCGTCCGAGGATACCACGCAGGCGGTGCCTCCTCCGGTGAACGATCGACTGATCGACGCGCTCGAGAAGCAGGTCGCCGGGTGGATGCCTGAGGGCAACATGTCGGGCGAAACCGCCGAGGTAGCAGCGGTGATCGCCGCGCAGGCGCACGGCCTCGTGCTGCTCTGGAGGCAGGGACGCTTCAAGGATGCCGACGCCTTTGCCGACTTCTACCGCAGAGCGTTCTGGATCATGCTCGCGGGGGTCGGAAACCAGTGACGCCATCGGCCGCCCCTGAGATCACCAGGGCGCAGGCCTGGGTGCTGGCGGCTCGACCCAAGACCCTGACCGCGGCACTGGCGCCCGTGGTGGTGGGGACCGCCCTGGCTGCACACGACGGCGTGCTCGCCATTTGGCCGGCGTTCGCCGCGCTGGTCGGCGCGACTCTGATTCAGGTCGGGACCAACTTCGCGAACGACTATTATGACTTCGTGCGCGGGGGTGATACCGCGGACCGTGTCGGGCCTCCAAGGGTCACCCAGACCGGCATCCTCGCGCCGGCGACCGTGAAACGCGGTATGTGGACCGTGCTCGCCGCGGCGCTGCTCGTGGGCACGTATCTGGTCTGGGTCGGCGGCTGGCCCATCGTATGGATCGGTCTGTCCTCTCTCGCATGCGCAGTGCTGTACACGGGCGGACCGTTTCCGCTCGCGTACCACGCGCTCGGCGATGTCTTCGTCTTCGTCTTCTTCGGTCTCGTCGCTGTCAGCGGGACATACTACGTGCAGGGACTGTCATGGCCGCCGGACATTTTCCTCGCTGGTGCGGCGCTGGGTGCCCTGAATACAGCGATCTTGGTGGCGAACAACCTGCGTGACATCGAGACCGACGCCAAAGTGGGCAAGCGCACGCTGGCTGTGCGCATCGGCACGCGCAGCTCGCAGGTCGAGTACCTCACCTTGTTGCTCGTCGCGGCGGTTGTCCCCGTCGTAGGGTGGCTCGTCTACGACTGGCCGGCGGCTTCGCTGGCGGCGCTTCTGGTCGCCCCGCTCTGCGTGGCGCCCGTTCGGCGTGTCCTGACGCACACCGAGCCAGTGCAACTGCTTCCGGCGCTGGGCGAGACGGCCCGCGTCGTTGGGGTCTATGGCCTTCTGTTCGGGCTCGGACTCGCGATCGGTTAATGGTCGTCGATCTACTCGAGTGGGTGCTCGCCGAGCACCGCGGCCGAACGGCCGAGGACCGTGGCCCGATGGTGGATCCGGTGCGAGTCGCGTTGTTCTGGCCCGGAGGCTCCATGACCTACCAGGAGCTACATCACTCCGTCGACGAACGCTCGCGAGCCCTGGTGGCCGAGGGCGTCGACGCGCGGGCAGTATGGCCCATGGTGGCCAGAAACGATGTAGACGGGGTCGTCACCCTGCTGGCGGTTTGGCGATGCGGTGCGACAGTCGCCCCGATCAACCCCAAGTTGACCGGGGTCGAGGCCGACGCTGCCCGCACGGCCCTGGAGGGAGTCGCCACGGACGCCCAGGCAATCCTGTGGACTTCGGGTACCGGGGGCACGCCACGCGGCGTGGCGCTCTCGTTCGACAACCTGCGCGAGCACGCCACAGCGGTCGGCGATCGTCTGGGTTCGAGCACGGACGACGTGTGGCTTTTTTCACTCTCGATCGCCCACGTGGGTGGACTCGCGTTGCTTACCAGGGCGCTGCTCACGGGAGCCGCCGTATTCGCCGCGGGTTCATTCGACGTCAAGATCGCCTCTGATCTCATCGACGGCCGGGAGCCCTCGAGAGCTCAGTCACCTCCCGGCCTCACGCCTCGCCTTGTCACGCACGCGTCGCTGGTTCCCACCCAGTTGCTTCGGCTTCTCGACCATCGATCCGAAGGGCCGCCGCCTTCGTTCCGTTGTGCGCTCATCGGTGGCGCTCATGCGCCGGCCGACCTGGTGGCGCGAGCACTCGACGCGGGGTGGCCCATCGCTCTGACATACGGCATGACCGAGATGACTTCGCAGGTGGCAACCGCACCGCCAGATCGCGTGCGAGCGAAACCGGGCGCTTTGGGCAAGCCGCTCGGGGGCGTGGAGTTGAAGGTCAGCGGCGACGGGGAGATCGCCGTGCGTGGCGCTACGCAAGCCATCGGCTACGTGGGCTCCGACGAAGCCATGGCCGACGCTGAGGGTTGGTACCACACGGGGGATCTCGGTCGCATCGACGATGACGGAGACCTGTGGGTAACGGGCCGCCGCATCGACCGCATCGTCTCTGGCGGGGTCACGGTCGACGCCGTGGAAGTCGAGCAGGCTCTGCGTGCGCATCCCGCCGTGTTGGACGCCTGTGTGGTCGGCGTAAGCGACGCCGAGTGGGGCGAAGTGGTTGGTGCTTGCGTCGTGCCTGCCGACGGAGCCTTCGACCTCGATGCAGTCGACGAAGCGCTGCGCGAGGAGCTGAGCGCCGCGAAGCGTCCCCGGCTCTGGTCGATCGAGAACGAGCTGCCGCTCAACGCCAACGGAAAAGTCGACCGCGCGCGTGTGAAGGTGTTGCTCGAGCGCGGTCGGGCGCTCTCCTAGCAGCGCGCCAAGCCGATGCTGGTCCGGGGGCGCACGAATCTACTTCCGGGCGCGGAACTGGAGTCGTCTGCTCAGCTGGCTTCCTTAGCGGCCGGTCGCTCTCCGGCACCAGTCTCGAGCGAATCGCACACGCGAGCAGCATGTTGGGCGCATGAGCATCACGGAAACAGTCTGGACGATGCCCCGTCAGCCCGCGGCGGTCACCGCCTTCAAGGTCACCGGAGTCGCAATATCGTGCGGGCTCTTCGCGATCCTGCTCGCCCGCGTCGTCGTGTCCCTGGCTGCCGGCACCTCTGCCTGGTTCGTGCTGCCTGCCTTCCTGCTCGGCTATCTGCTGGCGGACATGCTTTCAGGCACCGCGCACTGGTTTTGCGACACGTTCTTCGAAGAGGACACGCCCGTCATCGGCCAGCTCGTCATCCGGCCCTTCCGGGAGCACCACGTGTACCCGCAGCGCATCACGCGCTATCGATTCATCGAGCAGGACACGATGAGCTTCTTGCTCATGCTACCGGCCCTCGGCTTGGCGTCCTGGTTGCGCGCGCCGCAGCCGGGGAGCGGCGTTGCGCTGTTCTGGTGCTGCTGCCTGTTGGGCCTGGCGACGGGATCGTTCGGGACCAACCTCTTCCACAAGTGGGCGCACGAACGGAAGCCGCCGGTGGCGGTGCGCTGGCTGCAACGCAGCGGCCTCATCCTCATGCCCGAGCGTCATCGGCGCCATCACACTGACCACAGCCGTGGCTTCTGCGTGACCACCGGATGGTTGAACCCCCTGCTTGACGCCCTCCGGTTCTTCCCGCGCGTCGAGCACATCGTGCGTTTTTTGCAACGATGAGCGAGCAGCCTCAGCCTCAGAGGCTGCGCATCGGTGAGGGCCGGATCAGCGGGCATTTGTCGATCTTCCTCGCGGTGCTGTCTTTGGGCGCGGTGATTTGCTTCCACTTTCCGGAGTTCTTCACCACGCCGGAGTTTCGGGCGGTCTACTCCGTAGACCTACTGCGCTGGGTCCTGCTCGCGGCCCTGGTGCTCGCTTTCGGCTTCGCGCTCACGAGCTTTCTGCTCAGCGGCCAGACCAAGCTCGGCCTCGCCGCCGTTGTCATCAGCTCGTTGGCCATCGTTCTGGGCGGCAATACCGTCGAGATCCAGGATTTCGATCAGAGCATCTTCACGATAAGCCTCGACTGGCTGTTGATCGACATCTTGGTGCTGTCGGCGATCTTCATCCCCCTCGAGGTCTTTCTACCCAAACGTACCGAGCAGACCAAGTTCCACCTCGAGTGGAAGACTGATCTCGTGTACTTCGCGGTCGGCCATCTGCTCGTGCAGTTCACGGCGGTGGCGGTCCAAGCTCCTGCCGAGGCGATCTTCGGCGGCTGGGGGCTGGAGGGGATCCAGTCGACGGTATCGAGTTGGCCGTTCCTCGTGCAGCTGACGCTGGCGATGCTGGTCGCCGACCTCTTCCAGTATGCGGCGCACCGATCGTTCCATGCCAACCGCTTCCTGTGGCGCTTCCACGCTGTGCACCACTCGATTCGGGCGGTCGACTGGCTCGCGGGCTCGCGGCTGCATCTCGTCGACATCTTCCTCACCAGGGCGTTTTCCTATTTCCCGCTCTACGTGCTGGGCTTTTCGATGCCGGTGTTCTACGCCTACGTGGCGATCGTCGCGCTGCAAGCCGTGGCCGCGCATGCCAACATCCGCATCCCGTTCGGACCGCTCAAATACCTGCTCGTCACCCCGCAGTACCACCACTGGCACCACTCCGACGACCCGGACTTCTACGACAAAAACTTCGCCATCCACTTCCCGCTCATCGACAGGTTGTTCGGTACCTACCATCTACCAGGTGATGAGTGGCCCGAGAGCATGGGGCTGGGAGAGGAGCAGTTCCCGAAGGGGTATCTCAGGCAGCTGGTCTACCCGTTCCGAAACGATCCCAAGACTGCGGACGTGGTGGATCCCAGCGGGAGGTAGGCCGATGGCCGACACCTACGGTCGGCTGTGGGAGGGCGAACAAGTGAATGGCTGCGGGCGGGAGCCAATTCCAGGGGTTGGTGACCGGTCCGGAACAGGAACGGCCCCCGCGCCGCAAGCCAAATTTCGCTAGTGTCGATCCCGAGGGATGCCGATCGAGATGCCGATGCGGTACGTCATCAGGTTGGCCTCACTGCGATTCGGGAAGATCGTGATGTTCCCGTTCGCGTGATCCACGATGTCGCCCTCCGTCAGGAAGCCGGCGATCCCGTTCTCGTGACGCTCCACACCGAAGTCGATTGAGACCGGCTTCGAGCCGTTGGAGATGCGCAGGCGTATGCCTGCCGCGGCTCGCCAGGCAGCCACCACGTCCGAGAGATGTGTGGTATTGCCAAAGTCATGGTCGTCGTCGTAGCCGCTCAGCGAGGAGTTCGTGAACCAGTACGAGAAGCCCATCATGCCTCGCACGTAGGGTTCGATCGCCCCCAGCGGTAACGCGAGTTCAGGCCCGATCCCGCCGAACGCGATGTTGTTGGTAGTGGTCAGGTCCAGCCCGATGCGGCATCCATAGGGCAGCGCCATGCAGTAGCTCTGCCGTTCGTGTCCATAGATGAGAAAGCCAAGGTCTGCGACGATGCGGAAGAGCCCGAAGTCGTTGACGGGGATGCCGACACCCAACTGTCCACCGAACCCCTCGTCGAAATACGCGCCCAGCTCGCCCACCGGCTCTGCCGCTATGAACGAGATGCCGAAGTGTGCTTTGGGCCCTCGGTCGTGTCGGTCACGTTGGAATCGCTGGCCCTCGATTTCGGGGGCCAAGTCGGCCGCGCCTACCTTTCCGGGCCGCCCGAGGCCAGCTTGATTGCCGAGCCCCCCCCTCACTTGGAGACCACCAATGCTCGATCACGTGACCTATCTCTACGGCTTCAATCTCGAGTTCGCGGAGAGGCTAGTGAAGGACCTCTCCGACGAGCAGATGGCCGCGCAGTCCGGCGGCGTGATCAATCATCCGGCCTGGTCGCTCGGGCATCTAGTGGTCGCGGCCGACCATCTGGGCCAGCTGTTGGGACTCGAGTCGACCCTAGCCGAGGGATGGGGAGAGACCTTCAAGACCGGCGAGGAGCCGTCGGACGATGCGTCGTACTACCCGAGCAAGGAAGAGATCCTGGGGGCACTCAGGCAACAGCACGCGCGGAACGTCGAGGTGGCGAAAAGCACCGATGCCTCCCGGTTCGCCGAACCCCACCCAAACGAAGCGACTCGGGACCATTTCCCCACGGTCGGGGACATGGTCGTCTTCCTAATGACATCCCACGAGATGGACCACCTGGGCCAGATCGCTGCATGGCGCCGTGCCATGGGTCTTGGGCCGGCGGAGCGGGACTGAGTCGATCGCGGCGCGTCCGCCCCCACACCTGACTCTTTGCGTGGATGTAGACACCCTACACCCTAAGATGTAGACGTTCTACACCTCGGGGGACGAAGAGATGGCGGAGCAACGGCAACCTCTGGCCCGCGTCGAACTGCTTCAAGGCACGCTCGATCTCATCATCCTTCAGACGCTGCGTTGGGGTCCCCGCCACGGTTATGGCCTCGCGCATATTATTCGCGCGACGTCCGAGGACGCACTCCAGGTAGATACAGGCTCGCTCTACCCGGCGCTCCACCGCCTGGCGCGCAAGGGGTGGATCGAGGCCGAGTGGGCCAAGTCGGAGAAAGGGCAGCGAGTGCGAGAGTACCAACTCACCGATGATGGTCGGGAACAACTCCTCGCCGAGCGCACGCGTTGGGAACAACTTTCTCAGGCCATGACCCGCATCCTTGCTCCGCCCCAGGAGAGCGGAGCATGATGGCCTTCTTCAGCCGCTGTTGCCGCGAGATGGAATTGGACGAGGAGATCCGCACTCATCTGCGCATGGCCGTCGCCGAGCGCATGGCGCTGCGAGTCACCATCGCGAGCGAGAGCAAGGACGAAAGCGGCGAGGCGGTCTCGCGGGCTCGACCGTCTGCCAAGGAGATCGAGCGGGTGCTGGCGGCGGACAAGGCTTAGCCACACACCCTTGCTGCTCCACCGCCGGCGCGCCCATCTTCGCCGGCCATGGACGACAACGCCCCGCGCCGATCCCACTTCCTCCCTCGCACTCGTGATGGGTGGACCGCCACGATTGCGTTCTTAGCGCTCTTCGTGCTCGCGATGCCGCCCATCACGCACACGGTCCTGAACCGCTCGGACCCGTGGGTCTTCGGGCTACCGTTCTTCTACGTGGCGCTGCTCGCGGTGTACTCCGCGTTGATCCTTGTGCTCATCTGGGCGTTCCGCCGTGGCGTTTAGCTCCACTGTGGCGCGAGACGCCGCGCTGGCTTCTTGCTGATGGAAGCTTGGGTCGTCGCGACTGGCATGATCGTTCTCTATCTGGTTCTCACGATCGTGCTCGGTATCGTGGCGAACCGGCGCTTGACTGGGGACATGGAGGACTTCCTGCTCTACGGGCGGAAGGCGGGCTTCGTCGTGCTTTATTTGACGGTCGTCGCGTCTTTCCACTCCTCGTTCGCGTTTCTCGGCTCTGGTGGTTTCTTCTATACACACGGTGTCGGATTCTGGGCGGCGGGTACCTGGACGTTGCTGGTGGGCGCCATCACTTATGTGATCGGCACGCGCATCTGGGCGTTGGGCAAGGCCTTCGGATACATGACGCCGGCCGACTTGCTCGCCGACTTCTACGAGTCCGATGCAGTGCGTGTTACGGTCGCGATCGTTTCGGTCGTCTTCACGATTCTGTACATCCAGGTCCAAGCGCAGGGGCTCGGCTACATCCTCAACGTGGCGTCCGGCGACCGGATCAGCTTCGAGGCGGGCACGTTGATCCTGCTCATCGTCGCGGCGGTGTATCTGATGGCCGGCGGCCTCAGGGCGGTCTACTGGACCGATGTCCTGCAGGGGATCTGGATGTACGTCGCGGTCTGGCTGGGGGCGATCGTACTCTCTTATGAGCTCTTCGGAGGTCCGCTCGAGCTGTGGCGAGCGGTCTCGGAACAGCGGCCAGACCTGCTTTCGCTGCCGGGACCGAAAGGCTTTTTCACACCGGGCATGTGGATCGGGATGACGATTACGCTCTCGTTCGGCATCGTCTTCCAGCCGCACATGATGATCCGGTACTACACGGCGGTCGACGCGAAGACCATCAAACTCCTCGGTGCCACGACTCCGATATACCTGATGTCGCTGTACCTCCCGGCGGCCTTGGTGGGGTTGGGTGGTGCGATCGTCATGCCCGGACTAGAGGGCTCGGAGGCCGACCGTATCTTTCCGTTGCTGCTCTTCACGCACGCCAATCCATGGCTTACCGGTGCGATTCTCGCGGGCGCGATTGCCGCGGCCATGTCGACACTCGACTCGATTCTGCACGCGAACATGACGGTGCTCACGCGGGACGTGTACCAGCGATTCATGCGGCCGAACGAGACTCAGGGCCACTACATCAACGTAGGACGCGCGATCGTGGTCGGCCTGCTGGTGGTGGGCTATCTGCTTTCAGTGGGCACGAGCGATTTACTGGTCGTGCTCGTCACGCTTTCAGGGGCCGGTGCGCTGCAGTTGATGCCGGCGATTCTCGGCGTGTGCTTCCCTGGCGGTCGCACGCTTACCCGCGCGGGCGTGGTCGCGGGGATCGCGGCGGGACTCGTCACACTGTATGTCACCCTCGTGGTATCGCCACATCCGCTCGGCATGCACGGCGGGCTCTGGGGCCTGCTGGTGAACACCGCCGTCGCGTTGAACGTGTCGGCCTACACCACCCCGCCATCGACGGAAACCATCGAGCGCGTGCACGGTGAAGTGGAGCGCTTTGTCTACGGAACGGAGGAATGAGCATGCTTGGGAAGACGGCTCGGTGCGGCCATTCGGCAGTGGTAGTTGCCTTCATGCTGACGATGTCGACGCCGGCATTCACGCAGCAACGGGTGGCGCCCCCTCAGGTGGGGCCCGAGAACGGATCGCTGGTGATCGTGGGCGGCGCGCTCCGTTCGCCGGAGATCTATCAGCGCTTCCTCGAGCTGGCGGGTGGGCCCGACGCGCACATCGTCATGATCCCGACGGCCGGCGG
>Ga0209554_1000013_pt1 | contig 120319 bp, 116 predicted proteins | sample MarorgKNORR_S2LV_5_FD_188221 | JGI IMG/M metagenome (GOLD analysis project Ga0209554, IMG submission 188221) | Marine microbial communities from the Southern Atlantic Ocean, analyzing organic carbon cycling - Bottom_A/KNORR_S2/LV (SPAdes) (version 2) | ecosystem: Environmental > Aquatic >...
TAGTATAGTTAACACTTATATGTTGATTTTTTTTTATCTAACTTATTGATTTACAATACTTTATATTAATATTTACTATTTAGTGTTGATTTTATAGTATAATAATATAAAATAAATAAAAGTAAAAGAGTAAAATAATTATATTGTCTGTAATAGAGGCCTAAAATCAACATTTCAACACGCACAGATTAAGCATAGATACTGTACGGAAATTATAATCCTAAACAAAACATGGTGTAACCAAATACACACAACCTAAATTCTATACCCCGTTTTACATGCAATAGGCCAAAAAAGAAAGTCAATAATTATATATGTGGTTTAAAAAATTTAAGAGATATTTTTCAAACTTTTTAGCTTTTTTTACTGTCAATCTACTGTCAAAAAGAAACGGTATTTTGTTTCCCGATGTTTATTTGGTAATTTGTGGTTTCAAAACATTGGGAAAAAAGAAACCTCCGATTTCTCGAAGGGTTAGAATGTGTAGTGTAGCGGTTTCGCTTGCTCCCCCTCTTGGACTCGAACCAAGGACCCTCTGATTAACAGTCAGATGCTCTAACCAACTGAGCTAAGGAGGAATTTATTTTTTAATGCGGACAAATATATATATTATTTTTATGAAATATTATATTTTTTATCTAAATAATTCATCTTCAATATACTAAAATAAAAAAGGAAAAATAGCTTTTCTGTTCTTTGGATAATTGGGAAAATACTGTTTATACCATTGATGGTGATTCAATGCCCGTGGAATTAAGTTATAAGCAGTCCATAATGCAAAGCTTATTGCGGAAAGATTCCAAAGAATAATAGCAAAGCCAAACCATTCAATAATCTCTCCAAAATGATTTGAACATGAAATATAATTAAAAAGTCTTCCTTCAGGAATTTGATAGTCTTTGCTTTCTGATCTAAGAGAAATAAGCTTATTATCAGAACTTCTATTTATATAAGCTCCTAAAATAAACACAGTAACTCCAATAATAAAATGAGTGCTTAAAGAAAAATTGTTTTCTGAAATAAATCCTAGTTCATAACCCAGAAAACCTCCGTTAATAAGGTTAAATATAAAACCGTTACAAACTATTACAATAGGGATTTTTTTGCCTCTTGTATTTAATTTAAATGGGAATATTAGTGATCTATAGAAATAATGAAAACACCATAGTAACAAAATGAAAAGAATATAAAAATTCTTTTCTACTGGTCCAATTATAACAAGAAGAGGCATTACAATTAAAGTAGGTGATTCCATCCAAAACCACCCCCAACTATTATCTACAGACCTTCCCCAGTTATTATTTTGATGTCTTCCATAAGGAACTGTTATTTTAGAGAAAAGTAAATATAAGAAAATCAATGCTCCAAATAAAATCCAAAAAGCAAGAAAATTATAATACAATTGCATTTACAAAGAAATTATATTGAATAGCTTGTATATATCATTTCCATTAGCATAAATAACCAATGTTAACAATAAGATTAACCCAAATACAGAAACATATTCTATAAACTTATCCGAAGGCTTTCTGCCTGAGACCATTTCATAGATTAAGAATGTAGCATGCCCACCATCTAAAAGAGGAATTGGCAATAAATTTAATACACCAAGCATTATAGAAATAATTGCTGTGATTCTCCAAAATATCTGCCAATCCCATGTTCCTGGGAATATGTTCCCTATTGCAATAAATCCGCCTAGACCTTTGTATGCTCCAGTATTTGGATTAAAGATTGCCACTACTTGATCTAAATAAAAATCCATAGAAGAAAAAAAGGTGTTGGATCCTACTGCTAAGCTCTGTGAAAACGAATAAGAATTTTTTGATAATTCCATATATCCAAGATCAACTAAATCCTTCATTGTATAGCCAAAAGCAACTCCTAATTTTCCATTGCTATCAACATTTAATGTTTTACTAAGAGTAACATTATCTCTTAAAAGTTCAACCTCAATTGATTTATTTTTATTCTCTTCTAATATTGAAATTGACTGGTCAAAATATTTAATTTCCTTGCCATTAATAGAAGTGATTATATCTCCTTGCTGTATGTCATAATTTATGTTTAATGAACCCTTTAAAACTGACTGAATAATAAAAGGAGCTCTTAATTCAAACCCAGTCCCATCTTCACTAGATGACATTCTTCCAAGAAAATCAACTGGCAAATTGATATCAATAATCTCTCCGTTTCTATCAACCTTATAAGTTTTTGCACCAATAAAAGATATTCTTAACTCAGTGTAAGTCTCAATTTCTTTTCCATCAACAGAAATTATTTTATCGCCTGTTAGAAATCCGGATTCAATAAATACAGGATTCGTTATTAGCACTCCTCCATCAATAGAGTTTAATGGGATTGTAGTGTCTCCATAATTAAAAGCAAGACCGACATAGATTATAAATGCTAATATAAAATTCACCGCGACACCCCCAAGCATTATTATCAATCGCTGCCATCCTGGTTTTGATCTAAACTCCCAAGGCTCAGGATCTTTAGCCATTTGTTCTGTATCCATGCTCTCATCAATCATGCCGGCAATTTTTACATATCCACCAAGCGGAAGCCAGCCAATGCCATAAACAGTTTCTCCAATTTTTTTCTTAAAAAGTGAAAATTTAATGTCAAAAAACAAATAAAATTTTTCAACTCTTGTTTTAAATAACTTGGCAGGGATATAATGACCTAATTCATGCAATACAATTATTAGTGATAAGCTTAAAATAAATTGCGATATCTTGATAAGAATTTCCATATTAACAAAGAAAAATTATTAGAGGACAAATGTAAACGAATAATAGTAAATTAAAAAAAAATAAGATCTGTTATTATTTTATCAAAAGATGCTTAAAAATAAGGCCCTTGTCAGAAAAAAATTTTATGAAGTATTGGCCTGGGCTAAAGTCCCTTACATCTATATATTTACTATACTTCCTGCTAGCTACATTTTGACCTGAAACATTGTAAATAACTAAAGAATCTATGGTTAGATTTCTTGGTTTAATAATTTTAAACTTATTATTGGTTGGTGTTGGGAAAATTGAAACTTCATTTTGAATATCATTAGAGGTTAAAGACAAAACAACTTCATTATTTTTTGAAATTATATCATAATATGGGTCAAATTCTACATCAGATATATCAAATAAAACTATTTGAAAAAACTCTTGCCCATTGTAAGTATTGTCTAATGTAATCGTCATATTTTCACCATTAGTTCCATTTAATTTCAAAGTGACTTTGGATTCAAAAAAATTAACAGTCCAATGACTTTGTGCTTGGTTGATTACAAATCTAGCTAAATTCTCACTTGGCTGGCTCCATTCAATAGCATAAGTAGGGTATCCCTCACCATATAGCCAGTCATTAAAAAATTCTGTTAAATCTCCTTGTGCTGTTTCTTCAACAGATGCTATGAAATCATCTGATTTAGCATAACCATAAGAAAGATCTGGGTCTGCTAGATAATTTTGAAGACTCTCAAAAAATATAGCATCATTTAGCTCTTTACGTAGCATGTGCGCTACCATTGCGCCCTTACTATAAGATAATCTGCCATTAAATATCCTAGAAGAAGTTGTGTCATTATCAATAATATATACTGAGCCCCCTGGCTGACTAGTGATAGAATTAATTCTATTTTGTTTCCAGGCAGTAAAACTCTCAAATCCATCAAAATTTTCTATTACCAAGCCTGATAAGTAGGTTGCAAATCCTTCATTTAGCCAAATGTCTTTCCAGCTACCACAAGTCACTTTATTTCCAAACCATTGATGAGCTAATTCATGAGCTATGAGTCCCCTGCTAAATCCACCCATAAAAGAAACTGTTGTATGCTCCATTCCTCCTCCCCATCCAAATTGTGCGTGTCCATATTTTTCATTTGAAAAAGGGTATTCTTCAAAAAGACCGGAAAATAAATTCATAATATCAACAGTTATTGGAGTGCTTTGGTTGGCATTATCATAATTTTCAGGATATACATAGTTAACAATCTCGAATGGAGAACCATTATTATCTACTACATGGTTATATGTTAAATAGTTAGTTACTGCAATTGCTATAAGATAAGCTGGAATAGGATATTGATGTTTAAAATGTGTGGTTTTATCTTGTCCACTAGTAATTTGACTAATTTCTAATCCATTTGAAACAGCAATATTTTCCTCGTTATTAGAATTAAATTTCGGAGTTGTAATAAAAACATCTATTAAATCTATTTTATCATTAAGATCTTGCTTACAAGGCCACCATCCCTTAGCTCCATAAGGTTCTGATAATGTCCAAATAATTGGAGAACCATTATGATTCGATTGTTCATAGGACCCAAAACCAGAGCTTACTGGATTTCCTGAATAAATCACTTTTAAAGAGTCCATAACACCCGCATTTTGTAATGCTGGTAAATCAATTATTAATTCATCATCGGCGGTGTGTACAAAATTTAATAAAGCTCCTGAATACAAGTGGTATACATCAGAAACATTCATGTTCTCTGTCAGATCAAAAACAACTTGATTAAGATCTTCCTTAGCAACATAATGTGAAGTAATTTGTCCTTCCAAATAAGCACTTGAAGGATCTAAATTAAATTCTAATTTATGGTATTTTAAATCATAATTAGCAGTATTCAAATTAGTCTTAAAATCAATCTTTTTAGATGCGATATTTGATTCAAATGCAACTATATTGTCTAGTTCCTCATCGTAATTTTGAGCTATCAAAACAATCGGAAGCAAAAAAAAGAATAAAGAGGTTAATCTCATGCTATTTAGAAAAATTTGAAAGTAAAATTAGTGATTAAATAGTGAATCTATTGTATTTTTGGATTTAAATAAAGTTAGCTTTAATGAAGCTTTTTCGAAACAGAGATATTTTACCAGCCTCTATTTTTGCAGTTTTTTCAATCATTGCAATTAGTATATTTTATTTTATACTAAAACCTAAGGAGACACTTCCTATATACCAGCCCGCACAGGTAAATGCAAAGCTGGTAGATACTTCAATTGCCTATAAAATTAAATATCATACTATTTCCGACTTTAGTCTAATTAATCAAAATGGAGATACAATTACAGAAGCATTCTATGATGATAAAATTTATGTTGCTGACTTTTTCTTTACAACCTGTCAATCAATTTGTCCAATTATGACAAAGAATATGAAAGAAGTACAAGATAAATTAATAAATGATAAAGAAATCCTTCTATTATCTCATAGTGTTACTCCTGAAATAGACTCTGTTGAGCAATTAAAAAGATATGCCATTTTAAACCAAATTAATGATGATAAGTGGAATTTAGTTACAGGGGATAAAAAGCAAATTTATAATCTTGCCAGAAAATCTTATCTCGCTGTTGAAGATGATCCATTAGGAAATTATGATATGATTCATACAGAAAACTTTATGCTGATTGACAAAAAAAAACAGATTAGAGGCTTCTATGATGGCACCCTAGAATCAGAAATAATAAGGCTACTAGATGATATTGAAATATTAAAAAAACTAGATTAATAAGCTCTATTTTTCTTACTTTTAGGTCCTTAAAATGATTCTAAATAAAATACATGCATTCTATTGCTGATTTAAAAAAAGGAGAAAAAGCCATCATTAAAGATGTTTCAGATAATAATATTCCTATAAAGCTATTGGAAATGGGCTGTCTTCCTGGTAATGAAGTTGAAATAATACAATTAGCTCCACTTTTAGGGCCAATGTACATTAACATTAATGGCAGTCATTTAGCAATAAGAAAAGAAACTGCAAAATTAATAATAATAGATAAGCTTATAAATAATGAATAAGCAAATCAAGGTAGCGCTCATTGGTAATCCCAATACTGGCAAAACATCAATATTTAATTCCTTAACTGGGCTAAAACAAAAAACAGCAAATTATCCAGGGGTTACTGTCGAAAAAAAGGAAGGCATATGTAGGCTTGATCGAGGTGTTAAAGCACATATATATGATCTGCCAGGAACATATAGTTTAAATGCTTCATCAATAGATGAAAATATTGTAGTAGAGCTGCTTTTAAACAAGAATCATAAAGATTATCCTGACCTAGCGATTATAGTAAGTGATGTAGAAAATCTAAAAAGAAATTTAGTCCTATTTACTCAAGTAAAAGATCTAAAAATACCTACAATTTTAGCAATAAATATGTCTGACAGAATGAAATATAAGGGGATTGAATTAGATCTATCTTATCTTGAAAATCATCTTGATACAAAAATTATTCTAACAACTAACCGAACAAATCGCTGGATAGATAAATTAAAAGATCTAATTAATAATTATAATAAACTGCCATCAAATAAATTTATGGATCCCCAACTAATTGATCCAGAATATTTTAAAAATCTACAACGAACTTTTCCAAAACAGGATTTATATAAATTATGGGTGGTTATATGTCAAGATGCAAACTTTACTAGTGTAGATAAGAATTTTTTAGATAGTTCAGATTTTGAAATAAAATCAATATCTGAGCTTAAAAGGCTTCAGCAAAAAGAAACTATAAAACGATACCAACTTATAAACAATATTTTAAAATTAGGGCAAAAAGTTGATCAATCAAAAGCAGTAGGATTTGGCGCTGCTATGGACAGAATATTGACCCATAAAATTTTTGGTTATGTTTTCTTTTGTTTAATTCTATTGGGAATGTTTCAAGCTATATATGAGTGGGCTACAATTCCTATGAATTATATTGACTCAATGTTTGCATCAATAACAGGATGGGTTAAAATAAATTTGCCTAGTGGAGCAATGACAGATTTACTAGCTGATGGTATAATAACAGGAATTGGAGGCATTGTAATTTTTGTCCCTCAAATTGCATTCCTATTTATGTTTATTTCAGTTCTTGAAGAAAGCGGATATATGAGTAGAGTAGTGTTCTTAATGGACAAAATTATGCAAAAATTTGGCCTAAGCGGAAAAAGTGTAGTTCCATTAATTTCTGGAGTAGCATGTGCAATTCCTGCAATTATGGCAACTAGGAATATTGAAAGCTGGAAAGAGAGATTAATTACAATTTTAGTCATTCCTTTTATGACGTGCTCTGCCAGACTTCCTGTTTATTTAATTATAGTTGCATTAGTAATTCCAAATGAAACAATATTAGGGGTTAACTATCAAGCCGTAGCCTTGATGTCATTATATATTATTGGGTTTTTAGCTGCTATATTTTCAGCATATATATTAAATATGATATTGAAAATGGGAAAAAGATCTGTTCTAGTAATGGAAATGCCTAATTATAAAATACCATTAATAAAAGATGTGCTTTATACCGTTATAGAAAAAACTAAATCATTTATAGTAGAAGCAGGAAAAATTATACTTGCAATCTCTATTATTCTTTGGTTTTTGGCTACTAATGGTGTTGGAGATAAATTTAAAAATCCTGAAAAATATGTTTCACAAAAAATCGAGCTACTTACTGAAGATGAACTTCAAACAGAAATGGCAGCAATAAAATTAGAAAACTCATTTATTGGTAATATTGGAAAAACTATTGAGCCTGTATTTAAGCCTTTAGGGTATGATTGGAAAATTGGAATTGCTTTGATTACATCATTTGCAGCAAGAGAAGTTTTTGTTGGCACACTAGCTGTAATATATAATATTGAAAATTATGATGATTCTAAAGGTAAGCGAAGAGAATTAAAAAATATCATGCAGCAAGAAACAGATAAAAATGGCAATAAGATTTTTACATTAGCTTCTGGCATATCATTATTGCTTTTCTATGCATTTGCCATGCAGTGTATGAGTACATTAGCAATTGTAAAAAAAGAAACAAATTCATGGAAATGGCCAGCAATACAATTCATTATAATGACATTAATTGCATATATTGTATCACTAATCGCTTTTCAATTAATTAGCTAAATGGAATTTAATATTCAAAATTTTTTGGTAATTCTATCAATAGGCTTAGCTATCCTATACTTGGTAAGAAAATATAATCCTAAAAATGAAAATGAAAATTGTGGGGATAAAGATTGTGGATGCCACTAATACTATCCTAAAGCAACATCAAGACACATCATGACAATGAATCCAGCAACTAATCCCATAGTAGCTAAATCTGTATTTCCTCCTCTTTGACTCTCCGGGATTACCTCTTCTACTACAATAAAAATCATTGCTCCTGCCGCAAAAGCCAATGCATATGGTAAAATTGGCAATACACTCATTACGATAGCAGCTCCAATTACTGCAAATATTGGTTCAACAATTGCTGATAATTGTCCCCATTGCCATGATTTCAATTTACTTACTCCCATTCTTCTAAGCGGCATTGATACGGCAAATCCTTCAGGAAAATTCTGTATACCTATACCTATTGATAACGCTATAGCAGATCCTAGAGTAAATACTGCTGTTCCATCCATTCCCAATAAGTCAGGTGATGCTAATGCGCCAAATGCAACTCCTACGGCCAAACCTTCCGGAACATTATGAATTGCTATTGCTAAAACAAGAAGCATCGTTTTTTTAAGATCTGTCTTAGGCCCTTCTGCTTCATCCTCTTTTCCGAAGATATGTAAATGAGGAATTATTTTATCTAATATATATAATAACAATGCTCCAGCAAAAAATCCTACTGCTGGAGGTAGCCATACTGGCGTAGAGCTTAATCCTAGATCATTTTGTAATTCGACATATTCTATTGCTGGAGATAATAATGACCAGAAACTTGCTGCAATCATAACCCCTCCAGTAAAACCTAAAGCGGCATCTAATAATTTTCTATTAGATGCTTTAAAGAAAAAAACAAGGCCTGCTCCAAATGCTGTAAGAATCCATGTGAATAATCCCGCATAAAGAGCTTGTATTACAGGATTGGTTTGTGATTCAAAAAAATCAATTATATACTCCATCTTCTTATGTGTCTTTTAAAATTATTGTGAAAATATAAAAAATTATAATCCCCTGCCTTTTTTTATTAATATATATGCTTCTTGAACTTTTTTAAATTTTTCTTCAGCTCCTTTTTGATGTTCAGTTCCAAGATGAGCAACCTTGTCAGGATGATATTTTTTTGCCATCTTTCTATAAGCATTTTTTATTTCTTGATCAGATACTGTGCTTCTAATTTCTAATATTCTATATGCTGACTCTATGTCTTCATAGAACATAGCTTTTATACTTTCAAAATCAGAAAGGTTAATTCCTAAATAAGTTGCAATTTTATTAATTATTATTACTTCACTCTCTAAAACAATTCCATCAGCTTTTGCTACACCAAAGAGAAAATGCAATAATTGAAGTCTTGAGGGATGATCCATCATTGATCTTATTTGAATACACACTTTTCTTGTTGGAATCTTAGATAAATTGTTTAATTTTTTGAAAAGCTTAAAAGCATTATTAGCTCTTGTTTTTCCATACATTCTAATAAAGTGATTCCTAACATAATCTAATTCTCTTTTATCTTTAATGCCATCAGCCTTTATAACAATAGCAGATAAAACAAGTAAACTAATTTCAAAATCTCCAGACTTAGTTCCAGAGTGAAATGAGGGTGAATTCCTTTTAGAAAGTGGATCAAACATACTTCCCAACACCAACCCCAATATTCCTCCTATTGGTCCTAAAAAAGCCCAGCCTATTGATGCGCCTATCCACTTTGACATACTCATATCTATAAATTTATTTAAAGATAGTATTATCTTGGTATAACTTGATTACATTATTAATATTGATTTGTATATTTGTTTAAATTTTAAATTATAATAAATGTACCCTGAAGATTTAGTAATGCCAATGAGAAAAGAGCTCACCGATGCTGGATTCAAAGAACTCCTTAATAGCGAAGACGTTAAGGCAATTATTGCCAAAAACGAAACAACACTAATTATAGTTAATTCTGTTTGTGGTTGTGCTGCAGCAAATGCTAGGCCAGGAGCAATAGAGAGCCTTAATAATAGCAAATTGCCTGCTAATATCGCAACAGTATTTGCAGGTGTTGACAAAGAAGCTACAGATGCTGCAAGAGGCTATATGATTCCTTTCCCTCCAAGCTCACCATGTATAGCATTGTTTAAAAATGGGGAATTGGCACATATGTTGGAGCGTCACCATATTGAAGGGAGACCTGCTGAATTAATTGCTGAAAACCTAAAAAATGCATATAACGAATATTGCTAGTTATATAACATTAATCTATCTAAAGTAGTTTTTTGTTTTATCTCACTTAAGTTAATAACCATTACCTTTTTAATTTCATTTGGGCGACCATAGTTCTTATATACAGTATACTTTAAATATGTAGGATTATCCTGATTTTCAATACTATAGTTTTCAATATTAATAATCCATTCACCCTTTTCAGAATCATCGATTATAAATTCTTCTGTATTATAACCATATTTAATTTCATCTATCATATTATCTTTGCTGTCAATAAGAGTATGAGACCAATCAAAATATTTATTGTTTGGATTAACAAACTGAATTTTAAATTCAATATTTGGGTCGGTCCAGTCAAATACAATTCTATAATCATAACCAAAATCCTTCCATATATATTCAGGGAACAAATAGCTCAAAGCTTTTATAGGGAATTTAGTAAAGTTTAGATCTTCTATGTTTGAAAAATACATTTGTGCTGCTTCATTAGCAATAGTTTCCTCAAGGCCAAGCATATCAACCATTGATATTGATTTGTTAAGCATTCTTGAATATAATTCTGCAGCCATAGGATGGTTTCCTAATTCTTTATAAATCAAAGCTAAATCTCTATAAGATTGTTCATCATTTGGTCTTATTTTCATAAGATATTGATACACAATTTTAGCATCCTCTAATTTTCCTATTTCTTCCATCTTAAATGCTAATGCTTTTAATGCTTTTGTATTATTTTTAGCTAATGCTGCTAAAGATGTAAGTATTGAATAGGAAAAATTATTATCCCATTTAGAAAAATATTCATAACATTCAAAATAGTATGGAATCGAAAGTGTATTAACATACTTTTTCTGATCCTTAAATATCCTCTTAGCGTCAATAAAAGTTTTGGCGGATTTTAATTCTTTAATATAATATGAATTGATTGAATCCTTGGTTATCCCTGGTAATTCTTCAGTATAATCATTTCCTTTTACCAAAGCAGAATTAATAATCTCTGCAGAACCTCTAGCAAGGACATTCATCTTTATTATAAACGCCCCGCCTCTTCCTTCACTTCCATATTTATTTGTTGCTCCAATTGACCTTAAAAGTGTTATACTTTCAATTTGTTGAGGATCTAGAAAATCAGGCGTTTCAGTATAAATCATTCCATCAACATCAAAGATTGCACTTGCTGAATTATTGATTGACAGACTTCCTCCCCTTATATAGATTCTTGCTTTATTTCCTGTTGGAGACATATCTTGGTTAGATCCTACTTGAACTCCTGCAAATTTTCCTTTAATAGCATCAACAATTGAAATTGCAGCAGGAGATATATCCTTTGCCGTAATAGTTGATGCAGAGAATCCCATTGCATCTTTATTTTTTTTGCCATATCCAGTGTCTACATCATTATCCGTTGTTTTTGAAGAATTTAATACTACCTCGTCTAATATTTCTGCACTCGTCTTAAGTAATACATATATATCATCTAAGTTCTCAGCAATAATTTGTTTTTCATTCATGCCTAGATAATTAACTATCAGAATGTCATTAAGATTTGCTTTAATATTAAAATATCCTTCGAAATCAGATTTAGATTCAATCAGTGTATTTTTAATTCTAATGGTCGCTCCCTGAATTGGACCAGAAACACTAAAAACCTTTCCATATATAATCTCTGTATCATCGTCTGTATAAAATTCACTATTCCATGTAAGATTAGAATGTGATTGCTTTAAATAAAACTTATTAGTATTTCTTAAGAAATTGTAAAGTTGTTCTAAGGTGATTTCTAATGATTTATAGCCATTTGATTTAATTATAAAAAGGTCTTGATCATTAATTAAATCCTCTTGATAGGCTAATTTAAATTGGCCATTTTCATTAGTTAATGTTGCAATATTTTTATTCTTAAAACTAATCTCGCTATATGGAATTGGCTCATTAGTTTGATAATCTAATACATAGGCATCAATTGTGATTTGATATTGCGCAAAAATTGTTGAAGAAATAAAAAAAAATAAAAAAATAACAATTCTATTCACTAGATATTTTCTGTTTTATTAAAGTGCAAATATGATAAATAGTTTTTAAAAAAAAGTTAAAAAAATTCTAATATTTAGTTAAAATTTTAGTTAAAATTTGGCTTTCTTTTTTCTAAAAAAGCATTTGTTCCCTCAATAAAATCTTGTGTTTGAAAACAATTACTAAACTCTCTCATTTCAACTTCATATCCATTTACCCCGTCTTTATAATTAGAATTAATTGCAATTATGCTCGCCTTAATTGCTAAAGGAGAATTTTTTAATATTTTCATGGCTATTTCAGTTGAAGCTCCCATTAGATTATCCTGTGAAACAACGTGATTCACTAGGCCTAAAGACAAGGCATTGTTTGCGTCTATCATCCTCCCTGTCATTATTAATTCCATTGCTTTACCTTTCCCTACTAATTGAGATAATCTCTGAGTTCCTCCATAGCCAGGAATAACTCCAAGTGATACCTCTGGCAATCCCATTTTTGCGTTTTCACTAGCAATTCTTATATGACATGACATGGCTAATTCTAAGCCTCCTCCTAAAGCAAATCCATTAATTGCAGCGATAACTGGTTTTGATAAATTTTCGATAAAATCACATAATTTTTGATGCCCATTTAATGAAAGATCATAGGCTTGATCAATACTGAAATTAGCAAATTCACTTATATCTGCTCCTGCAACAAATGCTTTCTCTCCAGCTCCTGTAATAATAATAACTCTTATGTTGTTGTCATTATCAGCAATTGATATTGCCTCATGTAATTCAGAAATTGTTTCTATATTTAGTGAATTTAGTTTTTTTGGCCTGTTAATTACAATCTTTGCAATTCGATCAGAGGTTTCTAAAAAAATATTATTGTAAGACATATTATTTTAATTTTTTAGGGAAAACTACATTAAAAGTAGTCCCTTGGTTTTCTTTTGTTTTAAATGTAATGGATCCATTATAAGCGTTTATAATACTTTGTATCATTGATAGGCCTAGTCCCATCCCACTAGACTTTGTAGTAAAGCTAGGTTCAAATATTTTAGTTTTGTTTTCTTCTAAAATACCATTTCCATTATCCTGTATATTTATTACAACATTATTTTTGTTAGAGTGAACTTTTACAAAAATCATTGGATCTCTATCTTCAGGAATAGCCTGGATTGCATTAGTTAATAAATTAGTTACAATTCTTATTAGTTGGGTTCTGTCAAACAAAGTTAAAATTTCATCATTCTCAGTAGTATATTCTACATAATCTTTGTCAAAAATATCTAAAGCTATTTGAACAACTTCTACAACGTTAAGTAGCTCTCTTTTTTGTTCTGGCATATTTGCAAAATTTGAAAAAGCTGTAGCTATTGAACTCATGGTATCAATTTGCTCAATTAAAGACTTACTAAAGTCTCTTATTTTATTTTTATTCTTATTCTTGCCATCCTCTGGATTAAAGTTTTTTTCAAATGACTGGATGGTAAGTCTCATTGGAGTTAATGGATTTTTTATTTCATGTGCAACCTGTTTTGCCATTTCTCTCCATGCTGTTTCCCTTTCAATCTTTGCTAATTTTATCGCGCTATCTTCTAAATCATCAATCATTGTGTTGTAGGAATCTATTAATATTGAAACCTCCATAGGAGTTTTTTCAATATCTATTTTTTCATTTTTCTCATTAAGCTTAGTTGTTTTAATTCTTTGGCTTATTTTAGTTAGAGATTTAGTAATATAATTAGAAAGAAAATATGCAAAAATAAAAGCAATTAGCAACATATTTATATAGACTATTCCTAAATTCATTAAAAATGATTTTAATTCTTTTCTGTTTGAAGATTCATCTATATAGTACGGCATATGAATTATGCCTACTGGAATTTCCTTATTATAAATTAAATTATAAGATGACTTGCTGTATTTAGATTCTCTGCTGTCTTCAACATATCTTGATTCATTTTCTTCTTGAAAAAATGTTAGTATTTTAGGAGATAAAAGATTTTCAAAACTATTTCTACTACCAGCAATTGAGCTCTTTAATAATTCCCCTTGCAAACTATATAACTCAAATGGAATTTCGTGTATATTTGTGATCTCATTAATTTTATTTTGAGGAATAGAGTCTATACTCTCCATCTTACTTTCAGATAAAAAATAATTTAGATTTAAAATTAAATGATTCTCTTTTCTTTCTAATCTTTGTTTATGATACTCCTTCGATTGTTTATCAAACTGTATTATTGTAATTGCTGCAATTAGGATTGATGCAACAATTACAAGCAATATCATATAATAAAATATTCTAGAGCTTAAAGAAGTTTTGTTATTATTATTGATTAATTTCAAATTAATATCGTATTAATCTATGCAAAGTAGTTTAACTAAATTTTATATTAAAAATACTAATAATTTATTCTTATTATGCGTATTTACAAATTAAACACTATGCCTGCGTAGTGTTTAATTTGTATATTTAAATCAAAATTAAAGACAAAAACAATGATTCAAAAAATACTAAAATGGATGGCAATAATTTTTGCTGGACTAATAGCTCTTATATATGCTTTTGATGTAGACTATATATTAAAGGGGGCAAGAGTTATTTACCTTACTGGGAATAACACAGCTTATTTGTCTGACTACAAACATTTTGACAATAGAATAATTGAGCCATCTCCTGTTGCTGAACCATGGGCGAAACACAATAAATATAATACTATAGAAGAAACAGAGGAACTAGCTGCAATCAACAAAGACAGGGAAACAAAAGCCTTTTTAGTGATTAAAAATGATAGCATTGTTTTTGAAAAATATTTTGATGGTTATAGTGAAAGTTCTAAGTCTAATTCGTTTTCAATGGCTAAAAGTATTACTGTCACATTGCTAGGCAAAGCAATCATGGATGGCAAAATCAAAAGTCTTGATCAGCCTGTTGGAGACTTTTTTGATGAATATAAAACTGGCCTTGGAGCAGAGCTAACTGTAGGTAATCTAGCATCGATGTCTTCAGGAATGAAATGGAATGAAAAATATTATAGTGTTATTAACATTACATCTGAAAGCTATTTTTCAGATGATGTGAGGTCTCTAATTTTAAATCAAAAAATTATTGAAAAGCCTGGACAAAAATTTAGATATTCTAGTGGAGACACTCAGCTTCTTGGAATGATTATTGAAAAAGCAACCAATACCAATCTTTCTGACTACTTAAGAAATAATTTTACGAATCCTATGGGATTTGAAAATGAAGCGCTCTGGCAATTAGACAGTGAAGAAAGTGGCATGGAAAAAGCTTATTGTTGTTTTGCTAGCAATGCTAAAGACTTTGCAAGGTTTGGAAAATTATATAAAAATAATGGTAAATGGAATAATGAAATATTATTAGATTCCACTTTTATAAACAAGGCAACAAACCCAGTTTTTGATGCCAGCCCATATTATGGATATGGTTGGTGGCTCTATACATTTGAAGACAAGAAAGTATATACTATGAATGGCCATAGGGGGCAATTTGTTATTGTATTTCCTGAAGAAGATATAATTATTGTTAGGCTTGGTGACATAAATATTCAAGGGGGGAGTGACTCAGGGGATCTATACAAATATATTTCGGAGGGGTATAATTTAGCAACCTCAATAGACTAATTTTTGAAAAAAGATATTTTACTTAAAATAGATAAGCTTGATATTGGGCTTATTAACAAAGAATCAGATAATACATTATTAAATAGCATTTCCTTTGATATACCTAAAAATAAAATTGTTGGGTTAGTTGGTGAATCAGGCTGTGGGAAATCCCTTACTGCCCTTTCAATATTGCGTTTATTAAATTCTAAAATATATAATACTTCTGGGAAAATCATCTTTAATAATAAGAATATTTTAGAATTAAATTTAAATGAAGTTCAGAGAATTAGGGGCAAGGAGATTGCTATGATATTTCAAGAACCAATGAGCGCTCTTAATCCTACTATGACTATAGGGAATCAACTAATTGAAATATGTAAAAGGCACTTAAATTTAAGCCATAGTGAGATTATAAAAAAAATTAACAATTTAATCAGTAAGGTAAAACTTGATGATATTAATAATCTTTTAAAAAAATTTCCTCATGAAATATCTGGAGGACAGAAACAAAGAGTCATGATAATTATGGCCCTTTTATGCAATCCTTCATTGTTAATTGCAGATGAACCAACAACAGCTCTTGATGTTACTGTTCAAAAAGAAATCCTTCAGCTAATAAAAGACTTGCAAAAAAGTGAAAATTTAAGTGTTCTTTTTATTTCTCATGATCTGTCTGTCGTTAGAGAAATTGCTGATAAAATTATTATTATGAAAGCAGGAGAAATTGTTGAACAAGGAAGTAAAAAGGCTTTGTTTGAAAATCCAAAAAATCCATATACTAAAGTGCTGCTTTCAATTAAGCCTTCTAAAAACATCAGACTAAAAGAATTGCCTACAATTGAAAAAATTCTTAACAAGAATTTTAAAAATGAAATAATTAATACTAAAACAAGATCTAAAAAACGCAATAAAATATATTCAAAACCTCCACTATTAAAAATTTCTAATATCAACAAAAACTATATTTCAAAATTAGGGTTATTTAGTAAGCAGTATAGTTTCAAAGCATTAAAAAAAATAAATCTAGAACTTTATGAAGGAGAAACATTAGGGCTTGTAGGTGAATCTGGATGTGGAAAAACTACAATAGCAAAAATAATATTACAAATTGAAAAAACTGATTCAGGCACTATTATATATAAAGGCAAGGAAATAGCCCAATTATCTAAAAGAGAATTTAAACAGTTTAGGAAAGATATTCAGTTAATTTTTCAAGACCCATATTCATCTCTAAATCCTAAACTAAATGTTTGTGAAACGATTATAGAGCCTATAAAATATCATAGGATATTAACTAACAGGAAAGACCTTGTTAAAAGGGCAGTGGAATTATTAATTGATGTTGGTTTGTCCGAAGATTTTCTTTATAGATATCCACATGAACTCTCAGGGGGACAAAGGCAAAGACTAGGAATTGCAAGAGCAATTAGTGTCAATCCAAAAATAATAATCTGTGACGAAGCTGTGTCATCATTAGATGTCTCTGTAAAAGCTCAAGTACTTAATCTATTAAATAAATTAAAAGATGATTACAGTTTCACATACATATTTATATCTCATGATTTATCTATAGTCAAGCATATGTGTGATAATATTATAGTAATGAATAGGGGTAGAATAGAAGAATCTGGGGACCCCGATAAAATCTTTGTTAACCCAGAAAAAAAGTATACAAAAAAATTAATTGATGCTATTCTCTAGTTAGAAGCAAATTAAAAAACAAGCGATTATGAAAAAAACAATATTTAAAACTCTTCTTTTCTCTTTATTAATAACTAATGTTTGCTATGGTCAATACTCTTCCGAACAAGTTGATTCTATCATGGGATATGCTATGGACAAATTCAATGTTGCTGGAGTAGCAGTCGCAATAGTAAAAGATGGTGAGATAATACATTCAAAAGGCTATGGCATTAAATCATCTGACACAAAAAGCCCTGTAAATAACCATACTAATTTTGCAATTGCTTCAAACAGTAAAGCCTTTACCACAGCAGCACTGGCAATTTTAGTCGAGGAGGGTAAAATAACATGGCAAGACAAGGTTAAGGATCATATTCCTGAGTTTAAGATGTATAATCCGTATGTAACTGAAAACTTCAATATTCAAGACCTTCTAACGCACCGAAGCGGACTAGGTTTAGGTATTGGGGACTTAATGTTTTTCCCCGATGGCTCAAATTTTACAATAGATGATGTATTATCTAGTTTTCAGTATTTTAAACCTGTATCTGCTTTCCGAACACAGTTTGATTACGATAACTTATTGTATTTAGTAGCTGGTGAAGTTATTAAACGAGTTTCGGGTATGTCATGGGAAGATTTTATTTCAGAACGAATTTTTCAACCTCTAAATATGGATAACTCCTACCCTTCTTTAGAAGCGATAAAGAATAAAAGCAATTTAGCCTCACCCCACAATAGCGCTGACGGGGAATTGATTGTACTTCCTAATTTTGAAGAGATGATTAATGGAGCGGCCGGTGGAATTTATTCAAATGTTGATGATATTTCAAATTGGATGCTGATGCATTTGAATAATGGAAAGTATGGAGATAGTTTAAAAAATAAACTATTTACACAAGAGTCACAAAATGAAATGTGGAAAATTCATACAACAACCGATGTAAATAGAAATCCACGATATAATTCGCATTTTTCAGGATATGGCTTGGGCTGGGGTTTAACAGACGTAAAAGGAAATATGAGGGTAGATCACACCGGTGGATTACCTGGTATGCTTTCATTAACTATGATGATACCAGATTTAAATTTAGGTATAGTAATCCTTACGAATACTGAACCTGGGGGAAGTGCATTCTTTTCATCTGTGGGTCTTACTATTATGGATAGTTATTTAGGATTAGATGATTTTCAGTGGATAGAAAAGAATTATGAAAGACTATCTGCAAGATTAGAAAGTGGAGATGAAGTGACTAAAAAAGTGTGGGCAACAGTCGCAAAAGCAAATGATACGCACATAGTATCGGAAAATTATATTGGTGTTTATAAAGATGATTGGTTTGGCAATGTCGAAGTTTTTATGAATGGGAAAAAATTATGGATGAAGTCACATAAATCACCAAAACTTAATGGCGAAATGTATTTTTATAATTCGAATACATTTGCAGTAAAATGGGAATACAAAGACATGAATGCTGATGCTTTTGCAATGTTTACTTTAGATGAAAAAGGAAAAGCACAAAGTATAAAGATGAAAGGGATATCTCCTAATATTGATTTTAGTTTTGATTTCCAAGATTTAGATTTAAGAAGAGTAAATAATGATTAATCTGCATCTAACAACGTATATAAAAAATAGCTAGTAAGTGCTAAATCGAAAGTTTTGTCCCTATTTGGAATGTCACCAAACTTTTAATTTGGTTATATTTATAGAAGAAAAAGTAAACATAAAAATTAAAAATTCGGCTTTTTGTCAATCCGAAAATTTAGTAAACTTGAGTTATGACAAAAATTTGGGAATCTAAAGATTTTAAAAATTCAAACCTATATCATTTTTTGTCTTATGTCAATCAAAAACATGGGCTAGCATTAAATGATTATGCTGCGCTTCACCAATGGTCTATAGATAAGTTAGAAGATTTTTGGATGACAATAACATTATTTTTTGATATTGATTTTGTAACTAAACCTGTAAAAATTTGTAACATTCAAATTCCATTCTATAAAACTCAATGGTTTGTGAATAGCACTTTGAGTTATAGTTCGCACCTACTACGTCATGCTAAGCCAAATTCAATTGCAATAATTTACAGGAATGAATTAGGAGGTGAAGTAAAAATTTCATGGAATTCACTCCTGCATAGAGCCTCTGATATCAAAAATAAGCTTATCCAGGCTAAAGTAAAAAAAGGTGATGTTATCGCTGGCTATTTACTAAATCATCCTGACACGATTGCCTCCTTTATTGCAACAAATGCACTGGGAGCAATTTGGTCTTGTTGTTCTCCTGATTTTGGTATTGATAGTATTGTAGATCGATTTGGACAATTAAAACCCAAAGTGCTTCTAGCTCATAATAAGTATACTTATGGAGGGAAACCATTTGATCAATCAAAAAAAATAGCAGCATTAGAAAAGAGGTTGCCATCACTAAGAAAAACATTAGTATTCTCAAACAATTTTGAGGATTGGGATTTAGAGTCAAAATCATGGATTGATTTACAGCCTGTATCTGTTCCTTTTGAACATCCTATTTGGGTGTTGTTTTCATCTGGAACAACAGGTGCCCCAAAAGCAATAACACATGGTACTGGAGGCATTCTTCTTGAACAATACAAGGCTCTGGCATTACATCAAAATTTATTTGTCGGTGAAAGGTTTTTTTGGAATACTACATCGGGCTGGATGATGTGGAACTATGCCCTTGGATCTCTTCTGTGCGGAGCAGTACTTTGCCTATATGACGGGGCAGCTAACTTTCCTGATTTAGGAGCTCAATGGCGTTTTGCCAAGGCAGCAAAAATCAATCATTTCGGAAATGGTGCTCCATTATATATTCAAAGTATGAAAGAAAATATAAAAGAAGTAAATGAGTCTGATTTATTAAATTTAAAAACCCTGGGATCAACAGGATCACCGCTGTCTACAGATGCTTTTATGTGGTTACAAAAACAGTTGCCTAAAGTTCAAATCATTTCATTAAGTGGAGGTACTGATATATGTTCTGCCTTTATTGGAGGAAGTCCAATGCTTCCTGTTTATGCTGGATATTTGCAATGCAAAATGCTTGGTGCTGCAATAGAGTCCTGGGATGTAAATGGGAATTCAATAGAAAACCTAACTGGAGAATTAGTTATGACTAAGCCCATGCCTTCAATGCCTATTTGCTTTTGGGGTGATAATAATTTTGAAAAATATCATGATTCATATTTTTCTAATAACTCAAATGTTTGGACACATGGAGACTGGATTTCAATTGATTCTAAACGTGGAATATTGATGCAAGGTCGTTCCGATGCTACCTTAAATCGTAATGGGATTAGAATTGGTACTTCTGAAATTTACATGGCATTAGACAGATTAGATAATATTAAAGATGCTCTCATTATTGAGTTTCCAATAGAAGGAGGGGCTAGTAGTCAGTTATTGCTTTTTGTAGTAGCTTCAAGTCCCTTAAATGATAAATCAAAAACCGAAATTAAACAGCACCTAAGAAAACAATGTTCACCTCGTCATACTCCGGATTATATTATACCTGTAAAAGAAATTCCTTATACAATAAGTGGAAAAAAAATGGAAATTCCAGTTAAAAAAATATTTTTAGGATTGCCTTTAGAAAAAATTGCTGCTTCTGGAACTATGCGTAATCCTAAAAGCTTAAATGCTTTTGTAGAAATTAAAAACCAAATGAATTTTTAATAAAAGAAAATTCAGATTAAAAATCTATCTCAAGTATTTCTTGATCAGTATTTTTCCCTGACCCTAAACTGTCTATAACAAATTTATTACACTCCAATTCAATTGTCATATAATCGGGTTTTTGAAATGCCTCCTGAGACACCTTTAGAATAGAATCCTGATAACAGCTTTTCATATATAAACCCCAAATAGGTAATGCCATTGTTGCTCCTTGTCCATATGCTATTTCGGGAAAATGGATAGACCTGTCTTCAGCACCAACCCAAACTCCTGTAACCAAATTAGGCACCATTCCAATAAACCATCCATCGCTTTGATTTTGGGTAGTTCCAGTCTTTCCTGCGATTGGATTTTTAAATTCATATGGATATCCGGTTACCACATTTTTATATACTAAATTATGTTCATCTGAACCTACAGTTCTTAATCTAGTTCCAGATCCTGCACGAGTAACTCCCTCTAACAAACTCACTGTAACATATGCTACCTGCTCGCTTAATACATCTCTTGTTTCAGGCTTATGTTCATACAACAGTGTTCCATTCTTGTCTTCTATTTTCTCTACGAAAACAGGCTTAGTATATACTCCTTTATTTGCAAAAGTAGAGTATGCTGCTACCATCTCATATACACTTAAATCAGGAGTTCCCAGCGCTATAGAAGGAACTGGCGGTATGCGTTGTTCTATCCCCATATTCTTCGCTAATTTAACTACAGGCTTAGGGCCTATTCTATCCATTAATCTGGCAGTAATTGTATTAACAGAATTTGCTAAAGCATTTTTTAAAGTTCTTGTTTTGCCATATTTATCTCCAGAATTTTTTGGACACCACTTTTCTACATTTCCAAATTTGTTTTTTTCTATACAAAATTGACTATCCGGAAAAGTGTCACACGGAGAAAGATGAAGTTGATCAATTGCTGCAGCATATACAAAAGGCTTAAAAGTTGATCCCGTTTGCCTTTTTCCTTTTTTAGCCATATCATATTGAAAATGTTTATAATTCATTCCTCCTACCCAGGCTTTTATAAATCCATTTGTTGGGTCCATGGACATCATCCCGGGTCTCAAAAAAGACTTATAATATTTCATTGAATCAATAGGCTTCATAATAGTATCAATGTCTCCATCCCAAGAAAAAACTGTCATCTTTGTTGACTCAAAAAATGATTCTTCTATTTCTTCTGCTGATTTTTTCATATCATATCTCATTTTTCTCCATCGCTCAGATCTTCTCATAGAAATTCTCAATAGAGTATCTACGGCTCCTACTGTCAATTCTCTAAAAGGAGCTATTGAGTCATCTACAGCTTCATTTTGTTTGAAAAATTCCTGCTGTAATCTAGGCATATGCTGATCTATAGCTCTTTCTGCATATTCTTGCATACTATAATTAATAGTGGTATAAATTTTTAATCCATCAGTATTCAAATTATATTTTGAACCATCAGGCTTCCTATTATCTTTATTATTAATCCACTGCTTCATATATCCTCGTAAATATTCTCTAAAATAAGTTGCTAATCCTTCTCTGTGAGATTCTGGCGTATAGCTCAATGAAAGAGGTTCTAATTTAATTGAATCTTTAATTATCTCATTTATATAGCCATATTTAAACATTTGATTTAGGACAACATTCCTTCTGTTTTTTACTCCAACAGGGTTTCTATGTGGTCTAGGGTTGTATAATGAAGAATTCTTTAACATTCCTACCAATATTGCTGATTCATTAATATCTAAATCAATTGGTTCTTTACCAAAATAAATTCTTGAAGCACTTCTTATACCATCACCATTATTGCCAAAATCATAAATATTTAAATATTGTGCAATAATTTCATTCTTAGTATACTGCCTCTCCAGTCTTATTGATATGATGTATTCCTTAATTTTTTGATTAATTCGTTCTAAAACATCCCTAGAGCCCTCCCCTGTAAAAAGCAGTTTGGCTAATTGTTGAGTAATAGTACTCCCGCCTCCATCTTTTCCTAGTTTAATAATTGCTCTTAAGGTTGCCTTCCAGTCAATCCCTGAATGAGTATAAAAACGAATATCTTCAACTGCAAGTAATGCGTTTATAAGATGCTTAGGCAATTCATCAAATGTAACTGGAGTTCTATTGTCATTAAAATAATATTTCCCCAATGTTTTATTGTCTGAAGAAAACACTTCACTTGCTAAACTTGTTTTTGGGTTTTCCAATACTTTAAGATCTGGCATCTCGCCTAATCCTCCTATTGAAGCATAATAAAAAATTCCTGTAATTGTTGCTATAATTAGCACAAAAGACATCCACATAATAAGCAAGTAGCCTTTATATTTCTTTTTTCTGATATTTGAATTTCTATTTGTCAATAATATTATTTTCTTTTTTCTACACTATAACCAATATCTAAAATCCCCTCAAGAGATTCAAGTCCTTCCTCGATGTTTATTAATCGCATAGCATGCTTAATACTTAGCTGATATTCTACATCTTTAACTAAAGCAAAATTTTCTTTATGGAGAAGCTTATTTTCAACAATATTTATAAACTTCCTGCCGATTAACTCTCCTTCATTTGAAGCCATTGGATATTCCAGAGTGTCAATAAGCAGTAGCCCTTCAGTATTTTCCAAGGCTGTTATTACAAAAATATTGTTAAACATATATTTATCATTAAGCCTGACTTTTATATATGTATTATAACGCGCAGATGTATCCTTTATTTGAAAATTAAATTTTATAGTACTGTCTTTATGCCAAACCATTGGCAAGGAATTGTATTGATTAAATAAAACCTCATTTCTACATGAAGAAAAAACAATCATAACAATGATCAAACATAATCTATAAATCATGTTTTTGTAATTTATTAAACTTACGATTCTTTGGTTTATCAAATCTAGTTATACTCTCCCTTTTTGGAGTACCATTACTTTTTGAAATACAATTTTTACAAGACATTATTAAGAATTAGTTAAATATCGTTATGTTTTTTGTTCTTCCTTTTTTAAATATATCATTGCTGTTCTTTTGTCCTCTTCGTAATTGCTTTTGAAGTTTATGTGGAATTTGTTTTATTTCTAAACATTTATATGAACAACAGTTTTGCATTTTTGTTTTACATTCTTCACATTGAATAAATAAAAGATGGCATGCATCATTTTCACAATTTGTATGAACATCAAATGGTTTTCCGCATTGATGGCAATTTGCAATTATATCATCGCTTATTTTTTCAGTTCGCCTATTATCAAAAACGAAGTTTTTTCCTAAAAAGTTGTTTTCTATATTCTCTTCTTTTACTTGACGAATGTATTCAATAATTCCTCCTTCTAATTGATATACATTTATAAATCCCTTATGTTTAAAATAAGCGCTTGCTTTTTCACACCTTATTCCTCCAGTACAATACATGAGTAATTTTTTATCTTCCTTATGTTCTCTTAAATCCTTTTCAATAACATCTAGAGAGCCTCTAAATATGTCAACATCGGGTAAAATAGCATTTTTAAAATGCCCTATTTCACTTTCATAATGATTTCTCATATCAATTACAATTGAATTATTCTGCTTCATTAAATCATTAAAATTCTTAGCATTTAAATGAATGCCTTTATTTGTTACATCAAAAGAATTATCACTCAATCCATCAGCAAGAATTTTGTCTCTTACTTTAATTGTTAATTTTAAAAAAGATTTATTTTCGTGTTCAACTGCAATATTTAAGCGCACCCCTTTTAGAAATGAGATAGAGTTTAAATATTGCTCAAATTTTGAAAAATTTTCATTAGGCAATGAAAGCTGTGCGTTTATCCCCTCATATGCTACATATATTCTGCCTAAAACATCAAGATTATTCCAAGAAAAAAATAATTTATCTCTAAATATTTGAGGATCCTTGATGTGTGCATATTGATAAAAGGAAAACGTGATTCTTTTTCTTTTAGAAATATCTAAAAGCTTTGATCTCTCATCAGAGCTAAGTTTGTTGTACAGTTGCATGCTATACTTATTTAAATATTACTTAAATACAAAAGTAATATTTATTATCTTATAGAAAAAAGGACAAAAACAACTAACCTTAAAAATTGTATTCTGAAAAAAGTTGTTCTAAATTAGCATTTACTTAAGTAAGATAACATGGGCTCAGAAAAAGAAAACAAACTAAAAGCATTAAAGCTAACATTAGAAAAGCTAGAAAAAGCTTATGGCAAAGGAACTGTAATGAAAATGGGAGACTTAGTAGATGCCACTATTGAAACTATATCGTCTGGATCATTGGGGCTAGACATTGCTTTAGGTGTTGGCGGCTATCCAAAAGGGCGCGTTGTTGAAGTCTATGGTCCCGAAGCATCAGGTAAAACAACACTGACTTTACACGCAATTGCAGAATGTCAAAAAAAAGGAGGTATTGCTGTATTCATTGACGCAGAGCATGCTTTTGATAGATTTTATGCTAAGAATCTAGGAGTTGATGTTGAAAATCTTATAATCTCACAACCAGATAATGGTGAACAGGCATTAGAAATTACTGATAACCTTATTAGATCTGGCGCTATTGATATAGTAATAATTGATTCTGTTGCAGCTCTTACTCCTAAAAGCGAAATTGAAGGAGAGATGGGAGATTCAAAAATGGGATTACATGCTAGACTAATGTCACAAGCTCTTAGAAAATTAACAAGCTCAATTAGCAAGACGAATTGTACTGTGTTCTTTATTAACCAACTTAGAGACAAAATTGGAGTTATGTTTGGAAGTCCTGAAACAACAACAGGGGGAAATGCATTAAAATTCTATGCCTCTATTAGAGTAGATATTAGACGCTCTACACAAATTAAAAATAGTGATGGCGGTGTTATTGGAAATAGGACACGTGTTAAAATTGTTAAAAATAAAGTTGCTCCACCATTTAGATTAGCTGAATTTGATATAATGTATGGAAAGGGTATATCAAAAGTTGGTGAAATTGTAGATCTTGCTGTTAATTCAGATATAATAAACAAGAGTGGTTCGTGGTTTAGTTATGAAGGAACAAAATTGGGTCAAGGAAGAGAGGCTGTGAAAGCGATATTATCTGACAATCCAGAATTAATGGAAAAATTAGAGAAACAAATAAAAGATCTAGTCAAACTAAACGTTTCTTAAATCCTTTAGCATAATATTTCTAACCTTATTGCTAAGATCTTTCATGTCACTCATTGTTAGATTGTTGGTGGAAATAGGTTCGTGGGTAATTACTCTCAATCCCCCCGGCCTTCCTTTTGAACCTGCCAGAAGATTTCCAAAACTCCATGGAAATCTTTTCTTATTATCTAAAAATGTACAAACAACAATTGGGATTTGATGTTCAATAGCAATGCTAAATGCTCCCTGTTTAAATTCTCCTAATTGAATTTCAGGAGAAGGGACAGTGCCTTCAGGAAATAAGCAAACATTTATTTCATTATTTATTTTTTCTCTAGTACTATTGAAGACAGCTTTTCTGCTTTCAGGGCTACTTCTATCAACTAGAACACAGGTTTTTCTATATAAATATCCGAAAATTGGTATTTTTTCTAACTCTTTCTTTCCAACAAATACCATAGGATGTTTTGCTGCAACTGAAACTATCAAGAATACATCAATCATAGAACCATGGTTCCCTACAAACACATAGGATTTGTCTGTGGCTAAATCTAGCTTTTGATTAATAATAGGATAAAATCCCATAAAAAATAATATAGCCCTAGACCACATTACCCCAAAGAAATAAAAATACTTGTATCCCTTTTTGTTTACTACTAAAAAAATAAATCCAGGACACAAAATGATTATCGTCAAAACTGTAACCAATATATAGAACCATATATTATACACTCCCCAGAAAAAATACTTTAAAAATTTCACAACTTTCAAAACTAATTAAATTATTTTAATAAAAGCTTTAACTTTGTGATAATGAAGAAAAAATCTAAACGAATTCTAACAGGGATTCAAAGCACTGGGACGCCTCATCTAGGTAATATTTTGGGAGCAATTATTCCAGCGATTCAAATGTCGCAAATAAAAAATAGTGAATCTTATTTGTTCATTGCAGATTTACATTCAATTACTCAAATTAAAGATCACAAAATTCTATCTCACAACACTTATACCACGGCAGCAGCATGGCTTGCTTTTGGATTAGATCATAAAAAAACTGTTTTTTATAGACAAAGTGATGTTCCTCAAGTTACAGAATTAGCCTGGTATCTTAGTTGTTATTTTCCCTATCAAAGGCTGGCTCTTGCTCATAGTTTTAAAGATAAACAAGGCAGACTTCAAGATGTGAATTCAGGCTTATTTATTTATCCTATGTTAATGGCCGCAGACATTCTTCTATATGATGCAAATATTGTTCCTGTTGGTAAAGATCAACTTCAACATCTTGAAATAACAAGAAATGTTGCTAATAGATTTCATAACATTAATGGAGAAACATTTATTGTCCCACAGACTGATCTTAACAATGAAAATATGTCAATTCCTGGAACAGATGGACAAAAAATGAGTAAAAGTAAAAACAACATAATAGATATTTTTCTCGATGAGAAAAAATTAAAAAAACAAATACAAACTATAAAAACTGACAGCACTCCAATTGATGCTCCAAAAGATTGGAAAACATGTAATCTTTTTAATATTTATAAACTAATAGCCTCAAAACCTGAAACAGCTGATATTAAATCTAAGTATGAAAAAGGAGGTTATGGATATGGTCAGGCAAAAGAAGACCTATTCACTCTGATTCTTGAAAAATTTTCTAAAGAAAGACTAGAATTCAATCACTATCTAAATAATCTAGATGCAATAGATAAAATATTAGAAGTTGGTGCAACAAAGGCAAAAGAGACTGCTGACACAGTATTGAATAGAGTTCGTAAAAAACTTGGATATAATTAAATATTTACTTGATAAAATATTTAATTATTTATATATTGAAATAAAAAAAAATTGAATGAAATTTGATAAATACATTAAAGATCTACTATATCGATATGATTGTGTGGTCTTGCCAAATTTAGGTGCATTTGTAGCTAGAAATGTTTCTGCAAAAATTGATGAATCAAATAATATAATTATACCTCCATCAAAGCTCATTTCTTTCAATGCAAAGATTAAAGAAAATGACGGTCTTCTTGCAAATCACGTTGCAATAGTGGAAAATATTTCTCGTGAAAAAGCAGGAAAGAAAATTCATAAAAAAATACTTTTCTATAATAGAAACTTAAATAAAGGGAGTCTGGTAAAATTTAAAGATGTTGGATCATTGTCTTTAAAAAATGACAAATATATTTTTAACCCATCTAATAAAATAAATTTTTTAAGTGGTTCCTTTGGGCTATCTGAATTGTCAACTAGCAAAGTTGATAAAAATTCGACTAATAAAAACTATAAATTTAACACTTATTACAAGTATGCTGCCATTTTAATAATTGCATTATTTATTGGATCAAATATTATAACCAATTATTTAAATGACATAAATGCATCTAATCAAATTTCATACAGACAAGCTGAAAAAGAAATTGAAGATAAAATTCAAAAAGCAACATTTGTGATTGACGACCCTCTGCCTGTTATAAAACTTCATCTTAATAAGAAGTATGGAGATTTTCATGTTGTTGCTGGATCATTTAGAGTTAAAGGAAATAGTTACTCTAAGTTAAAACAGCTAAAGTCTGTAGGATATAAAGACGCAAGGAAAATTGGTCAAAATAATTTTGATCTTTATCAGGTTTCCTATGCTAGCTACAACACAAGAGCTGAGGCTAAAAATGCTCTTAGTAATATTAGAAGTGAACACAATATAAATGCGTGGCTGCTTTATAAAAATGTCAATTAAAAGCAAAACAATTTCAAACTAACCCAATGGGTGTAAAATCTCCTAAATCCTCATTAACAATAATGACTGACTCTGTCTTGCCTGGCGAGACAAATCCTTTAAATAATTTGTTTGGTGGCGAATTGCTTGCTAGAATGGACAGCGCGGCTAGTATCTCTGCTAGACGTCACTCAAAACAAATTGTTGTTACCAGCTCTGTGAATCATGTATCTTTTGATAAAGCTATTCCAGTAGGAAGTACTGTTACTATTCAAGCAAAAGTCTCAAGAGTTTTTAATTCATCTATGGAAGTTTATATTGATGTTTGGATTGATGATGAAAAAGGAGGAAAAATTAAAGCAAACGAAGCAATTTATACTTTTGTTGCAGTCAATAAAAATGGGAGGCCAATAGCAGTTGATAAATTAAAGCCCGAATCAGAAGAAGAAAAACAAAGATATGATGGAGCATTAAGGCGGAGGCAGTTGAGTTTAGTTTTAGCTGGAAAAATGAGAGCCAAAGATGCTACTGAATTAAAAGCTCTTTTTAAGTAATCTCTACATTTTATATATCCACACTGAAGGATTCTGCGTCACACCATCCTTGAAAATACTAAAGTTTAAAATTGTTTGACCAGTAGATTTGTTTGTATTCAATTTTCCTATAACTTGTTTAGTTTCTATTATTTCACCTTTTTTTACATAAATTTCTGTAAGGTTCTTATAAACACTGAAAAAATTTCCGTGTTGGATTAAAATTGCATGACTCCCGTTTTTAGAAACTATTATTGAGTATACTTTTCCATCAAAAATTGCTCTGACTTCTTGATTTTTACTAGTTAATATTCTTACTCCATTACTTTGAATCGTAGTCGTTCTTACTATTGGATGAGGCTGCTTTCCATACTTTAGTATCACTATCCCCTTTTCAACTGGCCATGGCAATTTTCCTTTATTTTCGTTAAACTTTTTAGAAATTAATTTTGCTTCTTCTGTTAAATTAAACTCTGGCAAGCCTTTATTTTTAACCTTAGCTGTGGCCTCTGCAATGATCATTTCTATTTGTTTGTCAATATCCTGGGCTTGTTTTTGTTTTATTCTTATTTGATTTGTAAATCGCTTTTCATCACTTCTGATTTCAACAATCATATTCTTTTGTATCAAATTTTCCTTATCCAAATTTATTTTAATCTTTTCGTTTGCCAATATTAAATTCTTCTTTTGATTTTTTTGTTCATCTAATTCTTCTAGGACATTGTCTATTAATGTAGTGGTAAGGTTGATTTGTTTTATTTGTTTATCCTTGTATTTTATATATTGTTTATAGTACTGCAAGCGTTTATATCCTTGAGTAAAATTATTAGCTGAAAAAACAAACATTATTCTATTGAGTTTTGATTTATGTTTGTAGGACTTAAGAACCATTGAAGCATAGTCTTCTTTTACTTTTTTCTGTTTTTTTAATAATTGATTTAATTCTATGTTATTCCTATCAATTTCGTCAACAATTATATTAAGCTGATTATTTATATTCATAATTAGCTTTTTTTGAAGATCAATTTTAAATTTTAAGTTCTCTAAATTAGTTACTAAAGCTCTTTTCTTATTAAGTGAATTATCAATTAATTTTTCAATTTGCTTGATATCTGAAGTTAATTCTTGCCGTTTTCTCTCTAAAGTCTCTTTTGATTGAGCAAAGAGCATTCCATCTCCTAGTAGAGAAAACAGGAATAAAATTGTTAAAACAAATCTCATTTTATTGATCAACATTGATTTGATTGTATCCTCTAGGAATTCTAAAAGGTATATTTAATTTTTTGTTTATAACCACTGACTTCATATCAATATTGATAGATTTATTATTAGAATCTAAAAATAGAATCCTTTTTGGATATACTTCCTTATTTATTGTAGTATAGTTCTTATAATTTATACTAAATGTTTGGGGGCTTTTGAACATTTTAGATTTATCAGCAACTTTTATTGAATCTTGTTCTTTAAAAAATTTTTGACTATTTAATTTAAAATTATAGGGATTAATGTAAAATAGCCCGAGGAACTGATTATTATCAAAATTTACTTTCTTCTTAAAAACATATGATCTTAATTTATTTGGGGTTTGATTATTCTCTTTATTTAATTTCTTTTCAAAATCCCTTGAACCTAATTCCAAAACTGGCTGTCCAAAAAGTAGTTTTTCTAACATATCATAAGTGACATTAAGGCTTATGAGATTTTCTATATATGAAAAATCTGTCTTTATATAATTCCTCTCAAGTTTATTATAATATTGTATTGAGTCCTTGGTTATCAATAATCGTATTGCTCCTAATGGAGCGCTTATCCAAATTTTTTTCCCAGCTAAAATTCTAATTGTTGCTGTGTTTGATTTAATTTTGTTATTTGAAGAATAGCTAATTTTTACTCTTGCTTGTAATGATGTAAATTTGTTTTGATTCTGTTTTATAGTTTTTACAATCTTTTTTGCTGTAATACCCTTACTGTCTCCTATTACATATTCCTTTTTTAAGGCACAAGAAGTGAATAAAAGAACTATTATAAACAATATGTATTTGATGTTTTTCATTTACCGCTCATTATTTATCTCCTGTGCTTCCAAATCCAGCAGAACCTCTTGAGGAATCTTCTAATTTTTCTACCTCATCCCAAGAAGTAGATTCATATTTAGCAATAATTAGCTGAGCTATTCTATCGCCATTTTTTACCTTAAATGCCTCATTTGATAAATTAATTAAAATAACACCTATTTCTCCCCTATAATCAGAATCAATTGTTCCTGGAGAATTTAATACAGTAATCCCTTTTTTTATTGCTAAACCACTTCGTGGCCTAACTTGTGCCTCAAGGCCTTTAGGTAAAGATAAATATAGGCCTGTAGTTACAATAGTCCTCTCTAAGGGCTTTAAGGTAATATTGTTTTTGATAAAAGCCTTGATATCCATTCCTGCGGAATTCTCAGTTTCATATTTTGGAAGGTTATGGGGTGATTTATTTATAATTCTAATTTTCATTAAATCCTCTTAATAATAAACGAATATTTGATTTTTCAAATAATAAAATTGTTATATAAAACAATATTAAACAAGCTATTCCAATATAAAAATTGCCTCTAAATAAATAAAATGAAATTGTAGACAAGGCTATTGAAAAAATTATATAAAACCCTATTTTAGCTGTCTTATATGGAATAGGATAATGCTTTCTCCCCAACACATATGAAATAGCTGCCATTGAAGCGTATGCTACAAGAGTTGCTATAGCAGACCCTACATAGCCATAATAAGGTATTAAAATAATATTTAATGCCAATGTGAGTGTTGCGCCTATAACAGAAATATATGCGCCAAATTTAGTTTTATCTGTTATCTTATACCATACTGATAGGTTTTGATAAATTCCTAAACAAAAATTTGCCAATAAAATAACTGGGACTATTTTCATAGCCTCCCAATATTCAGGATCTCCAATAAAAACCACCTTTAATAAATCTGCAAAAACTATTACTAATAATAGCAAAGAAGATCCAAGAATAACAAAAATTTCTAAAATTAACGCATATGTTTTTTGAGGAGATTTTTCATGAGCTTCCTTAAAGAAAAAGGGTTCAATCCCTAATTTATAAGCTGTGGAAAATAAAGTCATAAATAATGCCAACTTATAGCACGCAGCATACATGCCTATCTGACTTTTAGCTATAGAATCTGGCAAAATAAAGTCTAATAAAATTTTATCAAATGTTTCGTTAATTGAATAGGCAACTCCTGAAATAAGAACTGGGAAAGCATAGATTAACATTTTCTTTAATAAAACAAAATTTATTCTATAGTTAATTTTAAAGTAAAAAGGAGCTAATAAAATTAAACTAGTCGCGCTAGCAATCAAATTAGAAATAAAAATATAATTTATTTCATAATTAGGCGTATATATGTCTGTAAATAAATTGTTGTTAGCTGCAATTTTTTTAAGAAAAATTAATAGAAAAATATTTAGTGAAAAATAAACAATTACATTGACAATTTTTATAATAGAATACTTTATAGCTTGCCCTTTTGCTCTTAGATACGCAAACGGGATAACGACCAAGGCGTCTAATATAAGTATCCATAAAACTAAATTAAGGTATTGAGTTTCTATTCCAGTAAATTCAGAAATCTCAACTTTAAAAATTGATGCAATTGCGTAAAACAAAATTGTTGTAAAAACAATTGATATTGAAGATGTGCTTAAAACTTCCTTTTTGTTTGATTCTTTACTAAAAAACCTAAAAAAAGATGTTTCTAGTCCGTAAGATAAAATCACATTAAAAAGAATGATATACGAAAATATTAAAGACAAATTACCATAATCTGATACGCTCTCTAATATTTCTTTGTCAGTATGAAGTCTTACTAGTAAAACACTTATGACTCTTGGAAAGACTGTTGCAATACCATAAATAAAGGTTTGCCTAAATAATTGAATTAATTTCTTCAAATTATATCTCTTTATAATCTAAAATTAAACTAATAATTATAGGAATGCAAAACCCTTTAGTAGATGTTTTAGTTGTTAAGGGCTTCTGCTCCTCCAACAATTTCTAATATTTCATTAGTAATAGCTGCTTGTCGTGCCTTATTATATGTCAATTTCAATTGATCTCTTAATTCCGTTGCATTCTCTGTTGCTTTGTGCATTGCTGTCATACGCGCGCCATGTTCGCTGGCATAAGAATCTCGTAATGCTTTAAATAATTGTGTTCTAAGAGATTTAGGAATAAGTTCATTTACTATTTCTAATTTTGACGGCTCAAAAATATAGTTTTGATTATTTTCTTGTTGATCATCAGCAGGCAATATTGGAAGAAATTGTTCATTTATAACTATTTGTGTAGCTGCATTTTTAAATCTATTATAGACTATTTGTATCTTCTCAAATTCTTCATCAACAAATTTTTGTATTAATACGTCTGCAATTTCTTTAACATTTTCAAGCGACATGTCTTCAAAAATTTCATTTTTTGTTAAAATAACATTGTGTTTTTTTGACAATATGTCACTACCTTTCTTTCCAAGGCATAAAAAAGATACCTCTTGATTTTCATTGCTTGCTAAACTAACACACTTCTTAATAATATTAGAGTTAAATCCTCCACAAAGGCCCCTGTTAGATGTAATACAAATAATTAGCGTTTTGTTAGCCTCTGTATTTTGAATAAAAACATTATCTGAATCTATAGAAGAAGACAGGTCTTGTAAAATTCCTGTTAATTTATTTGAATAAGGCCTCATGGCTACTATAGCGTCCTGCGCTTTCTTGAGCTTTGCAGCAGAAACCATTTTCATGGCGCTTGTAATCTGCATAGTAGAAGAAACAGATGAAATTCTGTTTCTAATTTCTTTTAAGTTGGCCATATGTAGTATATTAAATTAATATCGGGATACTAATTCGCTACAAACCTTCTCCAGCGTATTAATAACATCCTTTGTTAATTTTCCTTGTTTAATTTCTTTAAGAATCTTAGAATGTTTACTATTTAGCAATTGAATATATTCTGATTCAAATTCTTTTATTTTATCTACTGGCACATTCTTAAGTAAATTTTTTGATCCAGCATATATAATTGCCACCTGATCTTCAACCTTAAATGGATCATTTTGTGCTTGTTTTAAAATTTCTACATTCCTTCTTCCTTTTTCAATCACTCCTAAAGTTACTGCATCAAGATCAGAACCAAACTTAGCAAAAGCTTCTAGTTCACGGAACTGAGCTTGGTCTAATTTTAATGTTCCTGCAACTTTTTTCATTGACTTAATTTGTGCGGAACCTCCAACCCTTGAAACTGAAATTCCAACATTAATTGCTGGTCTTACGCCGGAATTAAATAAATCGGATTCTAAAAATATTTGTCCGTCTGTAATTGATATCACGTTCGTTGGGATATAAGCCGTAACATCCCCTGCTTGAGTCTCAATAATTGGCAAAGCAGTTAAAGAACCTCCTCCTTTAACTTTAGATTTTATCGATGTGGGCAAATCATTCATGTTCTTTGCAATGGTATCATCATTAATAACTTTTGCCGCACGCTCTAACAATCTTGAATGAAGATAAAAAACATCTCCTGGATAAGCCTCTCTCCCTGGAGGTCTTCTTAATAATAATGAGATTTCACGATAAGCAACAGCTTGTTTTGATAAGTCGTCATATATAATTAATGCAGGCCTTCCCGTGTCTCTAAAATATTCGCCTATAGAAGCTCCTGTAAAAGGGGCATATACTTGCATCGATGCTGGATCAGAAGCATTAGCTGCAACAATAGTGGTATAAGCCAGCGCTCCTTTATCTTCTAAAATTTTTGCAATTCCTGCAACAGTTGAAGCCTTTTGTCCAATGGCAACATATATACAATACACAGGTTCTCCTGCATCAAAAAATTCTTTTTGATTTAAAATTGTATCTATACATACTGTGGTTTTTCCAGTCTGCCTGTCGCCAATAACTAGCTCTCTTTGGCCTCTACCAATAGGAATCATTGCATCAACAGCTTTTATTCCCGTTTGTAAAGGCTCATTTACAGGCTGTCTAAATATTACTCCAGGAGCTTTTCTTTCTAAAGGCATCTCAAAAAGATCTCCTTTTATATTTCCTTTGCCATCAATTGGATTACCAAGAGTATCTACTACCCTTCCTACAATGCCTTCGCCAACTTTTACTGAGGCAATTCTAGATGTTCTTTTCACAGTATCACCTTCTTTAATTTCAGTAGAGAACCCTAGCATAACTATTCCTACATTGTCTTCCTCTAAATTTAATACTATCCCCTGTGTCCCATTAGAAAACTCAACCAGTTCTCCATACTGAGCGTTAAATAATCCGTAAACTCTTGCTATACCATCTCCGACATTTAAAACGCTTCCTATCTCATCTAGAGATATAGAAGATTCGTGCTTTGAAAGTTGCTTTTTTAATATTGCTGATATCTCAGCAGGATTTACTTCTGCCATTTTTTCTATATTTCGTTTTTATTGTATAAGTTCAATTTTTAGTTTATTGAGCCTTTGTAAAAAGCTTGCATTATATTCTGTGTTTTCAAACCTAAGAATAAACCCTCCTATGATAGCTTCATCTATAATATTTTCAATCTCGATAGATTTATTACTTAATATTTGTATTTTTTTTAAAACCTGGTTTTTAATTTTGTCTGAAATTGGTATAGCTGTGACAACTGTAGCCTTTGCAACATTATTCTTTTGATTATATATGTCATTAAACCCATTAGCAATATCATAAAGAATTGAAAGTCTCTTATTTGCAATTAATAGGTCTATAAGATTATTAGTTTTTTCATTTATTTTTGAGATCACAATTGACAAAATTTCTTTTTTATCCGAATAATTAATAAGAGCATTGTTTATTAGATTTTTAAAATCATCTGAAGATTTATGAGCTGATATTATTGAGTCCATGTCATCCTTTACATTAGAAAGGTTATTAGACTCTTCTGCAATTTGAAAAATTGCTTTTGAATATCGTATGGCTGCTCTAGATCTCATAAATTATTTTAATTTTGAATCTTCTAAAATATCTTCAATCATTTTTAATTGCTTGTCTTTATCAGCTAGTTCTTCAGAGATAAGTTTTTCTGCTATGCCTATCGACAAATCAACAACAGTGTTTTTTAACTCATCCATTGCTGAATTCTTTTCGTTTTGAATTGCAGTTTTTGCAGCTTCAACCATTTTTTTTGCTCTTATCTTCGCTTCTTCTTCAGCATCAGAAATTAATTTTGATTTAATTTCTCTCGCTTCCTTAAGCATGGTTTCTCTTTCAATCTTTGCTTCATTTAAAATTTTCTCATTGTCAGCTTTTAGATTTTCCATATCCTTTTTTGCATTGTCTGCTGCATCAAGAGCTGCCTTAATTGACTCTTCTCTCTCTTTTACAGCGCCTAGGATTGGACCCCAAGCAAATTTTTTAAGAATTAGATACAGAATGATGAATGATACCAAAGTCCAAAACAACATTCCTACATCAGGCGTGACTAAATCCATAGTTTATAGTTTATAGTTTATAGTTTAATAAAACAAAAAAGCAAATTAACTCTTTTGTTTTTTTGTTATTTAATTAATGCTAGTACAATAGCAAATAATGCAACTGCCTCAACAAAGGCAATTAGAATAATTGCTGATGACATTAGTTTCCCTTGCATTTCAGGTTGTCTTGCAATTGATTCTACGGTTGAACCGCCAATAAGACCAATTCCGATTCCTGCTCCAACAGCAGCCAATCCTGCTCCAATAGCAGCAAATGCGCCATAATCAACGGCAGCTTCTTGTAATAAAAATAATACTAAATTCATGTTTTAAATTTTAAAGTTAATTAATGTTCATGTTCCTCCATTGCGCTGCCTATATATAAGGCAGATAGCATGGTAAATATATAAGCCTGAATGGCTATAACTAATACTTCAATAACACTTATAAACACAGAAAAGATAAGAGAGACGGGAGCCACCCAAATACTTTTAAAAATAAATATTAATGAAATTAGACTTAATACAATAATATGTCCGGCTGTAATGTTTGCAAATAACCTTATCATTAAGGTTAATGGTTTAACAAATATGCCAATAAACTCAAGTGGTGCCATAAATAATTTCATCGGAACTGGTATTCCTGGCATCCAAAAAATATGTTTCCAATATTGCTTGTTCCCAACCAATGTTGTTATAACAAAGGTAATCAAAGCCAACACTCCAGTAAAAGCAATATTGCCACTTAAATTAGCGCTAAAGGGGAAAAAGGGAATCATTCCCATGAGATTGTTAATCCAAATAAAGAAAAATAAAGTCAAAAGAAAAGGAACATATTTTTCATGTTTTTCCTCTCCAATTAATGGTAAAGCAACCTCATCCTTGATAAAAATAATAATAGGTTCAGTAAATTTGCCTAACCCCGATGGCTCTCCTTTCTTTGACCTATTATATGATTTAGCTGATAGTCTAAATATTACAAATATTATGATTATAGACACAAACATTGAAAATACTAGTTTTGTAATTGATAAATCTAAAGGCTTGTGATTAATTGGGTGCTTTGAAGAATCAAGCTGAATATGTTTGCCTTTTTTATCATTTCTTGCATAATATATTTCTTCATGAAATTTAACAAATGCTTGGTTTTTTCTCTTAACAACTATTTCCCCTGAATCATCATGATGAAATTCCGATGACATAAAAATTACCAACCCTTCATTCGTCCATAAAATTATCGGCAATGGAACCGAAACAGGATGGCCATTCCAGTCTAATATGTGAAAATCATGAGAGTCCTTTACATGATGCATAATCACTCCATTAACATCAAAATTGTCTTCTTTAGAATTTTTATCATTATTATTAGAATAAGCTAATGCAGTAAACGAAAAACAAAAAATAAAGAGGAAGAGTGTATGAAAAATTCTTGTCATTATAGCTTTTTTTATACGCTAATAATCTGGTTGCAAATGTACACACATAAAATTAAATTTCAAACAAAAATTCACAACAAAAATTAAAGCTTACTTAGTATGTTTCTAAGGCTGATTATTTCAATAAAAAGAAAAATAAAATACAAGAAAAAGAAGTTTAAAACTTCAAAAATTAAAGCAGAATTATCAATACTAAAAAGTGGCATCAAAATGATTATTGCAATAATCATTTTGACTGTTGTTTCAAAGACAAACAAATACAAGTGGTTGAAGAGCTTGTATTTGAAGTTAATTAATAGTCCTAGATAAATTAATGATAATGATGCAAAATTAAATCCATATACCTTCCATAATGGAATTATAAATTCAGGAGAAATTATAAAATTAGTTATTATATAATGAAAGAATAGTACAATTAAAGAAATCGTAGAAATCCTAAAATAAAATTTCATTGCTTCTTTTCTTTTTTTTCAAAGTCTTGATTTGTATAATCTGATACTTGCTTAATTACAAAATAAATTGAAAACCCAACAGACAACAAAGAAAATAGAATTGTAAATGCTTTATACTGGTTTGGGTAAATTTGATCTAATTTAAATCCTACAAAAACTCCTGCTAATATAATAATCAGCATCTGAAGGCCAATTTGCGAAAATATAATTAGATTATGCTGTTTTTTCTTGTTTTTCAGCTGTTTCTTTATTTAATTCTTTGACCCCACCCTTCATACTGCAAGTTGCATTAAAAGTTGCTCCTGGCTCCACAGCTAATTTTTCAATTTCTATCTCTCCTTCAATATGTGCTGAAGCCCTTAGAGTTAGTTTTCCCGAAAGTTTTAGTTTTCCTGTAAATCTGCCTTCAAAATCTGCGTCTTCTCCTTCAAGACTTCCATTTACAACTCCTGTTTTGCCCACTACAATTCTCCCTGTAGTCTTTATGTTTCCTTTAATGTTCCCCTCAACTCTAAAATCTCCTTCACTAAGAACATCTCCCACAAGAGTAGTGCCTTGGGTAATCATATTTTGTTGACTATTATTGCTCATAATTCTTTTATTTTAAATATTCTTCTAAATTTTTATGTATTTGAATTGTCTTATAGTTTTCAGAAGAAACAACAAAAGACATTTTGTTGTTTATATCTGGTTTTTTATTTAACATTTCAGCTAGCCCCATGGCCCCGTCATAGCTCTTCAGCCCATGCAGAACTACAAATGTAACAATATTATTGTAATAGTCTCTAGATGTATTCAGCTCCAAATATTCTATTTCGTTTATTGCCTCATTTATTATTGTAACAAAGTTTTCTGTGTCAGCTTCACTAGTCTTAGAAAATTGGTACAATATTTTAAAATTATTAGACTTGTCATTATCTAAAAAAACTGTACTACTCAGAATAGGCAAGACATTTTTTATAATGAATTCTGCCTCCTTGCCTTCAATAGAATTTGAATAATTTACTTTTATAAAATTTAGCTGCTCCATGTATCTTTTATATCCAAATTCTTTTGCAATTGACACCGCTTTTAACATTTCTATTTTTGGAATTATAGGGCTCTCATATAGCTTCTTAATATTTGTGTTGCATAATGCAATAGCATCTAAATAGTTTTGATTGTTATATTCATCATATATAGTCTTATATATTTCCATTGAGTTATTTTCTGTATCTGACAGCGTTTCTTCAGGATTTAACAAGAATTCTGCATATTTAGATGTAGGATAATTAATTATAATATCTTCCTTAATTTGTGCAGCCTTCATTTCTTGACCAAGACTTATATAATTTTTATATATTGAATATTTTGCAGGGGGTATTAAAAATGTTTCTGGATTATTGCTTAATAGGGTTGTTAGTTTTTGATTTGATATTTCAAATTCCTTGAATTGGTCTTTATAAATTGCTCCTAATTTATAATACGCGTCATTTGTAACTAATTTAAGACTATCAATTGTTTTGGAAGATTTAGGAAGCCTATTTGTATAGTAGGCAATACTATAAATGCTGTCTTTCGGCACTTGTAAAATTGTAGTTTTCTCGTTTTTGCTTTTTAAGTCGTCGAACTGAATAGACCATCTCCAATTGTTAACTAGTTTTCTTTTTCCCCATTTCTTAGTAAACGCACTTTTTCCATAAGCAACTGCATTAGGGTTGTAAAAATAAAATAATGCCTTATCATATGCCTTTGGTTGCTGATCAAAAACGTTCTGTGAGCCAAAATCTGTTTGCTTTTTTTCTTCCTTCTTGCGTTTTTCCTCTATTCTTCTTAATTCATCAATATAAGACTTAAAATATTCTTCTCTATCGTCATTACTCATATTAACTAATGCTAATATGCTGTCATTATGTTTGGTAATATTTTCATACAATATTACGTCTTTAAGGTTGTCTCTCTTCTTTTTAATCTGCCTATACAATTTTGTTTTCTTCTCTAATTTGGTGAGTGTGCTATCGTAATAAAGTCCTGCACTTAAATACTCATTATTATCAAAATTTATTTCTGCTAATTTTTGATAATTTACTCTTTCTAAATATTCATCATTAACAATGGATTCTAAGGATCTATTAAAAAATTTAGTTGCAACACTATCTTTTTGTTGTCTTAAATTTAATATTGCTATTTGATGAAAAAGCGATCCTAAAAATGGCTTGTTTTCAATATTTTCAACAAGCTCTTGTAGTTCAATAATTGAATTATTAATAGAGTCTGTATTAGTTGTTCTTCTAATATAGGAGTGAATTAAAAATTCTCTTGGTATTTTCCTTTTGTAACTTATATTTTCATTATACAGAGTGTTTGCACTGTCCTTATACTTAAAGTCATCATATAGCTGCCCCAATATATAGTTATATCTAGCTTTAAGAGGCTTTTCGCTAATTAATTGTCGTGCTATCTTTAGACATGATGTAGCACTGTCCTGGCTTCTTGTATTTATGTATGCTTGTGCTAAATATATATTGGCTTCAGCTAAGTCTTGATTTTCTAATTTATTGTCAAGAATTAGTTCTTTTAAATTTACTATAGCCCTCTCGCTTTGCCCTAGTCTTATATTGATTTTCTCCTTCCATATTTTAACATGATTTATATATTGGCTGGTAGGATACTTAAATAAAATATAGTTAAATGCCTCTAAAGAAGGTATAAATCTTTTGTCATAATATCTAGACTTTCCAAGCAATAGATAAGCTTCATCCATAATTGGGTTTTCTTCCTTCCCATTTATATTCATTGAATGTTTTTGTATTGCTAAAACGGCTTTTTCTTCTGCTTGAGAAAAAGGGGTTTGAATATCATTTTGAAAGTCCTTGTCTATTTCTTCCGAATTGTATTTTTCTAGAGGCAATAATTTCCAAAAATTGTCTTTTTCTTGATCATTTAAGGATTCTAATGCATCATCCAACAAGAGGCCCCCATTATACAAGTAATTGTATTTAGTAGTTATAGAATGAAAATTTTTATTTAAAAACTTGTCTTTTTTTCTAGAACAACCTACAACAACAAGGGCTGTTATAAATCCTATGACAATATATTTATATGTTGTTTTATCTAGCATGAGTAAAATATTAACAGAAATAATCTACAGATATTGCCTATCAGGCCAAAAATAGTTAAGTTTTTATACATTTGTTATATGTTAAATACTTTCTTTTTGGTTATATGCCTTTAAAATAGAGGAGGCTTCTGAGAAGTTTAATTCTTATTCCATTTGTAATTCTTTTATTGACTATGATTATTATTTTTTTTGGTGATATGACTGCTCCCTATGGTGGTTGGTTGCTTCCATTTGTTGGAGAAGATAAAATAATATATGGAACTGGAAGATGGATTGATGGTGTATATCAAAATCCGCCTTTATATCCTGGAGGTTGTGTAATGTGTCCAAATAAGATTATTTCTTGGGCTACTAATGCTGGAGGGAGCCTTTTATTAATTACTTTGTCAATTTATTTTATCATTACTATATTTTTAAGTTGGCGTTTTTCGAAAAAAGGATTGAGCTGTAAATACAGCCCAATTGGTTTTATAAGATGAATTATTGACCCATTCAATGGAAAGAAATAAATTTTGAAAAAAGAAGTATCAATTACAATTAAAATGGATGCTTTTGAGACCACAATTAAAGGCTCAAAAGATCAAACTATTCTAGATGCGGCTCTTGAAAATGATGTAGATGCTCCATATTCATGTCAAGGTGGTGCTTGTGCAACATGTATCGGCAGGCTAGTCTCTGGTAATGCAGCAATGCAACAGAACCATATTCTCACGGACGAGGAAATAGATGATGGCCTAGTTTTAACATGCCAAGCCCTTCCATTAAGCAATTCTATTTATATAGATTATGATGATGTTTAAATAATCTCTTTTATTTTTTTAATTATTTCCCCAGGTGCAATACTATTAATTGCTTGCTTATATTCTTCTGGCGATTTATTGCCATATATAGAAGTAGGAATTTTGGGATACTTATTTTTATCAACAAGCATGGAATGTTTTGAGCTTTGATTAAAAGGGGCAAAACCTGCATAAGGGTGTGTTACACCCCAAATTGTTAAAACCTTAACGCCATACATTGCCGCTAAGTGTCCATTTGCTGAGTCCATTGAAATCATTAAGTCTAAATTTGAAATAAAGTCAAGCTGGTCTGTAAGTGAAAACCCTCCAGCTAGGTTGAAAACATTTTCGTTTTCCTCTGATATTGTTTTTAATTGTTTGGCCTCTTTCTCTCCACCGCCAAATAACAAGATTGTGTGTGTTTTAGAAATACTTCCTATCACTTCTTTCATTTGTTCTAATGAATAAGCCTTAGCCTCATGTTTAGCAAATGGTGCGATTCCAATTAGCTTCTTAGTAAAATCTATTTTATTTGATATTTTCTGTTTGGATAAATTTATTTTTTTGGGAAAATCTATCTTAGACAAACTTGTACTAATACCAATGTTTTTAAACACATCTAAATATCTCTGATGTGAAGTTTTAAGCTGCTTAAACACACTTCCATTAATTAAATTTTCTTTTTCTTTTCTTCCTTTGTCAATCTGATAAAAATTTTCTCCCCAAATTATTTTTAAAAAATTTGTTCTTAAAACTTTATGTAAATCAATCACCGCATCAATCCCTGTTTTTTTTAACTGTCTGTTTAGCCTCATTAAGCCTATTAATCCTTTATGCTGTCCTTTAGCTTCAAACTCAATTAAATTTATATCTTCAATTTCTCTAAATATTTTCTGGTAAATTGGTTTGGTTAAAACAGAAATCTTGATTCCTGGTGAATGCTTTCTCACAAGTCTAATTACAGGAACAGTCATTGCCACGTCTCCCATTGAAGAAAGTCTGATAATTAAAATATGCTTGATTGATTTCAAAATAATTTGAAGATGTGTTATTTATTTTTTCTAAGTATAGGGTTCAGCTCTCCATCGTTATACATCTTCATTTGCTTATAGGTTTTCATGTATTTTTTTCCTTTTGATATTTCGTCTAATAGCTCATCTATCGCTGATGATAAATCCTTTCTCTGCTGAATTAATACACTTAGCTTGGAAGTGCATTTTTGCCTATGTGTTTGTGAAGCATCATCTCTGTTTGCCTCAATGTTCATGTGATATATTTTTAGTTCTAATATTGAAAGTCTGTCTAATGCCCAAGCTGGACTTTCAGTGTTAATCGTCGCGCTTTCTACAGTTTTTATACTACTATACTTTTCTAAAAAATATTCGTCAAGTTGTTCAACTGTGTCTGTTCTGTCTTGGTTTGAAGCATCTATTTTTCTCTTTAAATCTAATGCCTCTTGCGGATCAATGTTAGGGTCTCGAATTATATCCTCATAGGCCCATTGTACGGTGTCAATCCATGACTTTCTATATAACACACTTTCTGTGTAGTGATCATTTGCATTATACCTGTTAATAAAGGGCTGATCAATTTCTGAGGTTTTTTTAAAATCTAATGTTGCGTGATTAAAAATTTCAATTGCTTTTACTGTGAACATATGATGTTACTTTACACATCAAATATACCTCATTTAAAAAAATTAAAATAAATTCTGATTAATTAAGTTAAAGACAATGATAAAAATAACTACTAAATCTAATAGCCAGTTTCTGTTAGACATTTCAATTAATTTGGTTACAAGAACAAGAAAAGGCAATAATAAATAAATAAGTGCAGACCCGTTACCCATATAATATCCATTAATAAAAAAAGCAATAAATAAAATTGAAGAAATTAGTAAAAGCGTTTTTATATTTCGCGTTGATTTAATTCCATAAGAAATTAAATATGCGATTAAACTAATGGCTAGTATTAAAAAAACTATTATTGTATTTACATCCACGAATATTGATCTTAAAGAGATCCCCTTGTCAATATCATATATTGTATTAGTAATTAGATTTGTGAAAAACTCACTAATACTAATAAAATCATAAAATACAATTAACATTAAATATGACATTAGAATAGAAGTAAGAGCTCCAAGAATAATCAGCCCAACATTTCTTAAGTCAATGCTAGAATATATAAAAATTGCAAGTAAAAGAAATATCAAGAATAAAACTGAAGGCGGAAACAATATGGCTGAAAAAGAAATCCATAATGAAGCATCAAATATTTTACTAATACTCTGTTTTCCAGATTTTAAACTAATTGCTCTTCTTATTCCAAGTAAAACTAAAAAGTTTGCAAAAATAATATCCGATAAAAGAATATTGTTAAATAAAAATCCTACAAAAATTATAAAAGCTATTATTGGATAACTGTTATTCTTTGTTAAGTTGTTTTTAGTAATTATGAAGGCTGACAATAAAAGAGAAATAAAAAGAAATAAAATATTAGGTAGCTGAAATAATATTAAGGAAGTATAATTGTCTAGGAATGAAAGTTGTTCTTTATTTAGAAACCCTAATATTAATAGATACAATATTGGTATAAAAAAATGAACTGTTCTGGATCGATCAAAAAACCTTTTAATCATGGAAAGATTTGTATATTTGCAAAGTAAATTAATTTAATTGATAATGAGAGGCTTCTTTTATGGAATAGAAGATCTATTTGTAAACTACCTTTTTCTGCCTTTTGATTTTTTAAGAGAGGTTGGTGAGAATGATTGGTGGTTGTCAAATATAGTGGGATGGTTCTTTTTTCTACTTGGGTTTGGAGGATTCATTTATTGGATGCTACAATTAAAGTCTTCCAATGATAATAATGAAGAAGACAAAAGCATCTCAGCCCATTCTTATTTATAAATCAAAACCAATATCTTTTCTGTAATACATGTTTTTAAAATATATTTTTGATATATTTTTATAAGATATTGATAGCGCATCTTTATAGTTTTTGGATAAAGAAGTAACAGCTAAAACTCTTCCTCCTGAAGTGACTACTTTCTTGTTTTTTGTAATTGCTCCTGCATGAAAGATTATAGAACTATCAGCCTTCCCTAATCCAATAATTTCATGTCCTTTTTCATAATTTTCTGGATAGCCTCCTGAAACCAATACAACTGTAACGGCTGTCTTATTGTCAATTAACAGCTTTTGGTCTAATAAAGTTTTGTTGTGCAGAGACATAAATACTTCTAGTATATCATTTTGGATTCTAGGAAAAACAACCTCTGTTTCTGGATCTCCCATTCTAACATTATATTCAATTACAAAAGGCTCATTTTTAACTTTAATTAGCCCTATAAAAATAAATCCTTGATAGGGAATTTGATCTTTTTTCAAACCTTCAATAGTTGGCTTAATAATTTTTGTTTCTACTTTTTCCATAAAAATTTTATTTACAAAAGGAGGGGGCGATATTGCTCCCATTCCTCCTGTATTTAGCCCCTTATCGCCTTCTCCTATTCTCTTATAGTCCTTGGCTGTTGGCAGAATTTTATAACTATCTCCATCCGTTATAACAAAACAACTAAGCTCAATCCCTTTTAAGAACTGTTCTATAACTACCTGATTGCTTGCCTCTCCAAATTTTTCTTCACACAGCATTTTGTATAATTCATTTTTAGCCTCTTTTAAATCATTGATTATTAAAACGCCTTTACCCGCTGCAAGCCCGTCGGCTTTTAGCACATAAGGAGGAGGCAATGACTCTAAAAAATTATTAGCTTCGTCTATTTGGTTCTTGTAAAATGTTTTATGAGTTGCTGTTGGAATATTGTGGCGGTTTAAAAATTCCTTTGCAAAATTCTTGCTTCCCTCTAATTGGGCGGCCATAGACTGTGGTCCAATTACTATAACATGCTTTAATTCTGAGTCCCCTAAAAAATAATCATGAATTCCATTGACCAAGGGATCTTCTGGGCCAACCACCACCATGTTAATCCTATTTTGCAGTACAGCGTTTTTTATAGCTGGGAAATCATTATAATCTATATTTAAATTTTTTCCTATTTTTTCTGTTCCAGAGTTTCCTGGAGCAACAAAAAGATTGTTACACAGCTTGCTTAATTTTATCTTCTCAGCAAAAGCATGCTCTCTTCCTCCAGATCCTAAAATGAGTATGTTCATTGGTTGTATTATGTCTTAGTAAAAATACTAGATGCATGAAAATAAAAAAACTTGTCTTATAACAAAAATCAAAAATGTTTAATAAGCTTTTTTCTCCCCTTTAAACGAATTGAATAGTGTTAATATTATTATTTTAAGATCTAGTAATAATGACCAGTTTTCAATATAATTAATATCAAATTTAATCCTATTAACAATGTCTAAATTTGTTTCAATTTCTCCTCTATATCCATTTACCTGAGCAAGCCCCGTTATTCCAGGCTTAATAAAATGCCTTACCATAAACTTGTCAATTGTTTTAAGATATTTCTCATTCTCTTTTATCATGTGTGGTCTAGGGCCAACAACTGACATGTTCCCGGCTAATACATTAAAAAATTGCGGGAATTCGTCAATGCTTGTTTTTCTTAAAAACATCCCTACCTTCGTTAATCTTTTGTCATTTCTAGTTGCCTGCATAGAATCTGCTTTGGAATTAATTTTCATTGATCTAAATTTATAGCAGTAAAACCGTTTGAAATTATATCCATTTCTTTCTTGTTTAAAAAAAACAGGCCCATCAGATTCTGCTTTTAAGATTATTGCAAGCAAAGGTATTAACCATGATAATACACAACAAACAACAAACAAAGAAAACAAAATATCAAAAGCTCTCTTAACAGATTTATTAAAAGGCTCTTCTAACAAAATATTTCTTAAAGACAGGACTGGAACATAATCATATGTTTCGTATTTTAGTTTTTTTGAATATAGGTTTTCAAAGCTTGGAACAAACTTGATTGTTATTAGGTTGTTTTCTGAAAAATCTACAATTTTTTTTATTTGAGATTGGCTTAAAGCGGACAATGAACAGTAGATTTCATCTATCTTTTCTTCAAGAATAAACTTAAAATATTTGCTTAAATCTTCTTTTTTAGTTGGTGTTATTGTTTTTATATGTCTGTATCCTGTTGTTGTTTTTTCATTAAAAAATTTCTCTAATCCATGACTTTCTTCACCGTTTCCTATTATAATCGTTCTCCTGTAATTTCCTCCAAAATCTGCTCTAAATTTTAACATAAAATAATAGATAGTAAATTTTATTAGCCCTACTGTTAATGCACTATATGCTATAAATAATAGTATTTGCTTGGGAGCAATATTTAAAAAAGGGAAAATGCCAGAAATAGAAAACATTACAAGTAAAAACAAAACGAACTGAACAAGCAGAAGGTTTAATATTTTTATTTCAGGAGTATATCTATAGATATTATAAAACCCAGAAAATATTGAGATTATAATCCATGTAGCAGAAATTAAAACAAAAAACCAATCAGCCGATACATTATAAAAGACCTCGTTTATTACAAGAAAGTTAATTACAGCTAGATCTATTATATATGTTATAGGCCTAATATATTTAGAAAACCTTCCTTGTTTTTTTGTTGCCATTATAAATTTTGTTTCATTACAACGCTTATAAAAGCACAAAATTGCTTATAGCTGTGTTTAATTTATGTGTTTATTTAGCTAGAAAAAGCCTTATAATGGTTTGTTAGATTTTTAATATAATTTGACAAAAGATGGTTTTTTTTATAATATCTATATCCATTTTCTCCAAACTCAATCCGCTTGGTTTTGTCTTCTATAAGAATACATATTTTTTTGCTCATTTCATGTTGATCCATATCATTAATTAAATACCCTGTCTTATCGTGAACTATCAAATCTCTATTGCCATCGCAGTTTGTTAACACGCATGGCGTCTTTAGAAAAAGACTTTCTATAACTGCATATGGCATTCCTTCGTATCTAGATGTTGAGACATATAATTGAGAACATTTTAGAATAGCCATAGCCTCTTCTCTGTTTACCCATGGTAATATTGTAATATTATCTGAAAGATTTCTTTGAATTATAAGGTTGTTTATATTATTAAGATTTGGACTGTATTCGCCTGCGCCAATTATGTAAAGATGTATATTGTTGTATTTCTTTTGCACTAAACTAAAAACTTCTATAAGCATTTCACTGTTTTTTTGGTATGATGGCCTTCCTATAGTGCATATATAATTTTTGTGTTTTATTTTCTTACTGTTATTAATTTGTGTTTTTATTGGAGTTATTGCGTTATTCAAAACAATTACTTTAGATGGGCTAAACCCAATGATATTAATTGCCTGATTTTTTTCTGATTTTGAGGTTGCGAGTAATATAGTCCTATTGGTTCTCAGCATGCGTTCAATAAAAACAAACATTTTCTTTTTTAAATAATTGTTGGTGCTTAAAAAAGAAAAAGCATGTGGTGTGTATAAAATATTAACATCAAAAAACAATGCTGCAATTCTAGCAATTACGCCCGCCTTAGCACTATGAGCATGTATTAGGTTTGGTTTTTCTTTTTTAATAATTACAGCCATTTTAATAATAGCAAGTAAATCTTTTAGAATATTTATTTCCCTCTGAATAGTGAGTTCATAATGTTTTAATTCTTGTTTGTTTGAGTTTGTAATTTTTCTTTTCTCATCGATATTCTGCGACAAAACAATGTTCTCAATCAGCCTTGAATCTGTATTTTCAATAATTTGCCGTACACAAACCTCAACTCCGCCCACAAAATTTAAAACTTGAAGTACTTTTATTCTTTTCATTAGTTAATACGATTGCTCAGTTGAATTTTTTAATACTATTGATAATATTAGTGCAAAAATAACTACTCCAAAAAGCCTATGAAAGCTATTTTCAATAGACATAAACAAAATTAATACAAACAATAAATTTAAATTATAAATTGAATGTTTGGCTCTTATAAACAGGATTCCTAAAAACACAATGAACAAGGCTAGGCCTAAAAACCCTGTACTTATTAGAATGTCTAAATATTGATTGTGTGTGTTAAAATCTCTACTTAAAAACCAATTTCTTTTCCTTTCTGGCTCAATTAGCTTATACTCTTTTCGAAGAAGCTGTTGTGTTTTTCCAAATCCCAGCCCAGAAATTTTACTATCGCTCTCATTGAATACAGAAAGGGCTGAATTCCATATTAAATATCTTGGCTCATGAGTTTTCACTTTCTCAACATAGCTCTCTCGAAAATCATCCTCTACATATAAAAACCTTTGTGATAAATTATAGCTACCTAAAACAGCGGCTGAACCAACAACTAAAATAATTAATAAAGTCATTATTCTTCTCTTTGGTTTTAGCTTAACCCAAAGAATACTTATTAATGCTATTAATACTAAAATAATAGCACTTCTTGAAGCAATTAAAAATATAATAAATAGTAAAAAAATAGCAGCAGAAAAATATATTATTTTATGCTTATTCCTTTTTACAGAGAAGTAAAGCTCTGCACAAAATATAAAGGCAATGACACTAAAAACTCCTAAATAAAGTCTTGGAGTCATCATTAGCTCTACAACGATATCGCCTTTATAAAAGATTAGACTTCCCGTTTCAAATATATGTAGTAAGATTCTTATAAGTGTAATCCCTCCGCTTAATATTACTCCTACTATAAATGAATTTTTCAAATAATCCTGAGGCTTGATGAAAGAAAAAAGAATTGCTAAAAGGCCTGCCTGGCCAATTTTTCTTAGTTCTACGAAATCTGCAACAAATGTTTGTGCATAAACAGATTTAAAACAAATTATTAAAAAAAACACAATATAAATAATAAGAGCCTTGCTGGAGAGTATCCTGGTTGCTTGTTTTTTCTCAACAATAAAAAAGGCAACGACTACAAGACACCCCATGATAATGCTGCTAAGTGCATGGGCAAGCGGAATAAAAGGAATAAAAAAGCATAAAAACATGCACAAGAACAGGTATCCTTTATTTAAAATAATTTTCATGTTTTTGGTTTATGATGTTTGTATTTTTCTTTTTATAAAATTGCTTATTTCTCTAGAAGAAAGTAGAAGCATTACACTACGAATAATTCCATAAATTGGATAAATTCCAAAATAGAAATTTTTTAAAATTATTTTAATTCTGCTTATCACTTGTTGTCTTCTAAATTTTGATGATATTGAATTTTTATCAACTATATAATCCATTAATATTTCTGGATAATTTTCTGATTTAAACTTTTTAATTATTTTGAAAAAAAAGGCATAATCTTCTGCAGCAAAATAATTCAATGGATATTGCTTTACTTCTCTCAAAACTGATGAAGAAAACATCACTGATGGATGAAGAAATACAGAATTTAAATATATTAGTTTTTTAATTTTTTTATATTTTATTGGATGCTTTAAATCGAATAGGTGCTTGCCTTTATCATCTATGACTCTAGCCCAAGTCCCTAACAATTTTACTTCAGGATTTTTCTTTAAATAGCGGTGTTGAAGTTTAAATTTATTTTTATAACAAAGGTCTCCTGCATCTAATCTCGCTATATATTTATACTTCTGTTCCCTTGCAAACTCAAGGCCTATATTCAAAGAAATAGCTATGCCCTTATTCTGCTTATGCTTCTTGTAAAAAATTTCTCCGGCTTTATAATTTTTTTTAAGCCTGATTACATCTAGTTTGTTTTTGCTTCCATCATCTATTATAATAACATCTATATTTATTTTTTCCTTAATTGAGGCTATAGACTTTTCTAATCCTGTGCGGTTATTATAGTAGGGTATTATTATTATTATCTCCTTATGCATTTTTTAATTTTTTTGATTCCATAAGAAATATTAAAGCCAAGCATAGCCAGAAAGCATAAATTCTAAGCGAATCCATTTTTAGCCAGTTCATGCTAAAGCCTATCATCGAAATTAATATTACTATTGAATAAAGATTGTGTTTGTTAAAATTGTTGTAACACCAAAGAAATACTTGAATTAAAAGACCACAAAATATTAAAAACCCAACTAATCCTGTTTCACTTAAAAATCTTAAGTAAATATTATACCCAGGAGGAAAGCGTTCGTCATTTTGGTTTAAGTACATTACTCTAAATTCCCAATTATTCCTTTTTGCCCATACAGGATAATACTTTTTTGATTCAAAAGCCTGTAAGCCATAGCCTGTCCCCGCTACAGGATTCTCAAGAAACACCTTAAGCATCGCTTGCTGAATTCCAAATCTAGATTTATTAGAATTTGCATGCTGCTTGTCATCTAATTTAAAAGACTGTATTTCATTTTTAACATATCCTGTAATTTCTTTAGAATAAACACCAAAAAGTACAAAAGACACTACCATAAAAGAAAAAGATGTTTTCAAAAACGTCTTTGAATGCCTGGTATTTCTTAAAAGAATGGCGATAAAGATTAAGGCCTGAATTATCGTAATAAAAAAGGCTGCTCTTGATCCTGACAGAAATGCCAAAACAACAACTATTATTGTTGGAATATATTTCCATTTTGAGTTGCTAGTTATAATATAGCTAAACATCCAGCCTGAAATAGACAGCAAATATGTGCCAAGTGCAGGAGCCTCAAAACTAACAGAAGAAATTCTACTGCTTCTAGGGTCAATTTTAGCTTCTGTAAAAGGGAAGTAATCAAATATGTTTAAAACTTTTATTTTTAAGTCTACCATTCCAAATTTTACAATTAGAACTTCAATAAAAGCATATGCTAATACTATTGTTAGGGAAGCAAGTAAAATTTTTCTTATTCTAAAAAACAGTTTATTAATGTCCAGGGTGAAAAATGCATTATAAAAGGTAATTGGGAGTAAAATTGTGCAAATTATTAGTGCTCCGTACTGATTTATAAATCTCTCAACGCCTGTGGTCTTCTTAAAAAAATATTCCAAAATATTTGAGCTATTTAATATTGTAGCCACAAGACTCCATATTATTAGCAATATTAAAAATTGAAATATTATATTTTGATATGGAATTTTTATTTTTCTTTTAAACACTAAAAACATAAAGGCTATAGAAAAAAATAAAAAACAAGAATCCCTATAGAATTCGCCTAAAAAACCTACACCCTCCCATGAATTGAAAGGGATAAAAAATATTCCTAGAAAAATTAGGGTTGAGGCAATATGTGTTATGCTTAATTTTTTCATTTATAAATTTAGTTATAGTCATTCCATTTTGAAATATCAACCCCTAGTTTTTTAATTTCTTCTACCTCTTTTCTAAAATAATTTATTAAGTATTTTTGCGTTTTTTCATTTATTTTTTTTGGGGTTTTTTTATAGCTAGCTAAAATACTATTTAATATATCCTTCATCCATGGACGGATAGGAATAACGTTTTTTAATATGTTTTTAAATAAAGAAGGTCTAAATATTATTGATGTAACAATGTTCTTTTTATACACTCCTCCAGGATTATATGTTTTTGTTAAGCTTTTTGGTTTAAATTCTGGTTCAGCCCCCAAGAACTTATATGCTCTCTTAATGGTTTGATTAGGGTTTAGCTTTAGCTCCTCCTGAGTTATAATTAAAATATTAGAAAAAACATCTATAACTTTACTAATTTTCTTATAATAAGTAGAGTTAAATTTGTAAAACCAAAAATCTGCATATTTTAAAGCTTTTCTAGTTTCTTCTTGCTTTAAGGCCTCATCAAAGCTAAGCGTTTCTCTTTGCTCTCTTAGTAAATGCAAATAATTTGAGTATGCTCTTTTTATTGGGTCTCTAATTAAAACTATGATTTTTGGATTAGATAGTGTCTTATTAATTTTTGTGAATAGTTTAGGGTGGTTTATGTATGATGGGGAGGTCTCCCCTATAATTCTGTAATTTTTCCCTTTTTCAAAACATTTCTGATAATCCTTTAAATTTTTTATGTGTGTTTTTTCCAGAATAGAATCTCCTGGTCCTTTATTCTCGTCTGAAAATATTTTGTTCGTAAAAAAATGTAATTCTTTTTGATCAGGCATATATATTTCTGGATGCTCTGACAAATAATAATGAAGAGATGTTGTCCCGCATTTTGGAAAGCCTGATATTATAAAATTTGGTAAAGCCATAAATTATGATATAAATATTTTAATTCTATCTGTCCTATAAACAACAGCGACAATTAAACTATTCCAAAAAATCATGCTAATTAGTGTTGCTGCTGCTGCTCCTTCTATTCCATAGATTGGGATTAACACTAAATTTAAAATTATATTAATAATGAGCCCTAATATTAATATGGTATTTAGCTTTTTCTGCTTGCCTGTCATGTTTAGATATATTGCTCCAGGACCACACAAAGAGCTAAAAAACTGTCCAGCCAGAAGAAACAACAGCGCCTCCCTTGCTAAAACATAGTTTTCTCCAAACAGACTTAAAGCAAAGTCTGAAAAAATAAATAATATTATCAAAATCGGAACACTTGTAATAAAAATAATTCTCGCTGAATCATTAATTAACTTGTTTAGTTTATCAAAGTCATTGGTGCTGTATATTTCTGCTATTTTTGGAGCTATAACAATGTTTACCGACATAAGAGCTAGAGCTGTAGCTGTTGCTAATTTTACTGCAACAGAGTAATAGGCTATGCTTTCAAACCCTTCGTAGATAGTTAAAATTATTATATCAATACTTTGCATAATAAAATATGCTATAGCGCTTAGGGCCATTGGATATGAGCGAACAAAAATTTGATGATAAGAAAAATTATATTCATTGTTGTTGGATAAATTTAATTTTTTAAACAACATGCCCACCTGAGTTAGTGTTATTAAAGAAAGCAACAAAAAGCTCCCTAAAAAAGCTTCTATTAGCCATTGTTGATTTTGTGTATAGTATAAAATTATTGAGAATACAAAAATTGGTGTATATCTAAATATATTTCTATAAAGTTCTGAAGAAATTGTTTTGTTTAAAGCTCTTAAGGCGTCAATATTTAACATTGTTATGGTGTAAAAAAACAGAGCTGCTATTGATTTTAAAATCAAAGAATATGCCTCTTGTTTGTTAAAAACTTCATTAACAAATTGCTCTGTAAACATTGCGTATCCTAAGGCAAACAGCAAACAGATGGCTGTGGTCATCATTAGCATTTTAACATATATCTTTTTAATAGACTGTAAAGAGTTTTTTGAGTTTAAAAACCCTGAATAATATATAATAGATTGGTTGGTCCCAACTAAAGACACTCCGCTAAGGATCATTATTATTGCTCTGACAAAATCATATTTTCCAACCAATTCTGCCGAATAATAATTTGTTAAAAATAGTGAGAACACAAACAGCAAAACAACTCCTGATCCTCTAATAAAAAGAACCTTGATGCTTTGTTGAATTAGCCCGGATTTTATCATATTATACGCCTCTGTCTAGTTTGTCTAAATACTTGTATAGTTTTAGAACAACTGAGGCTATTATAAATATGAGTACTAATAAAATTGGGTAATATACTGTTTTGTTATCGCTTAATCCGTCTTGGTCTATTAGAAGGTTTGTCTCGTTAATAACCATTACTGTTTCTTTAGACAAGATTCGTTCATTTTTTAGTTCCTCGTTTTGCTCCTCAAGTTTAATTTTTATTTTAAGAAGTTCATTTGGCAAATAGGTTTTGTTGTCAATATAGAGCTGTGTCGAACTGTTTTCTAAATTATTTGTTGAGCCATATTTTTCTATAAGCTTATCAATTTGTTTAATCGTATACTCATTATTGAAAATAGTGCTTGCAATACTTTGAAGTCTTCTTTCTTTCAGCCCCAAAAACAACGAATTTCCGTTAAAATATTGTATTATTTTTTTCAGTGAAGCAGTGCTTGCCTTCGAAGAGATGTTTAGGCTTAAAACATGGTATTCATAATCTGACTCAAAACCCTCTGTCATTGCTATATTGTCTTCAAACTCTAAATTCTCAAAAAGAGCTCTGATTTCATTAGCCTTGATTTCTGATTTTAAAATGTCTTTTAAATCAATAATTGGTTTTATGCTAATTTCTGTAATTTCTTCGTCCTCACTAAGCCCCATGTCATTGCTAAAAAAATCTTCGTCTTCCGATTCTATTTTCTGGGTTATAAGGCTAATTGCGTCATACACGTAGTTTCCTGCGTCAAAATTAATTCTTAATAAAATTGAAGCCTCTTTTGTGGATTCATCTTCAACTATACTTTCAGTTATAAGCCCTAGTGCTGCCCCCAAAACTATTATTAGGCCTATTGTTTTCCAGTTAACAAGAAGTTTTTTAAAAGCTCTAAAAATTATTAGTATTAGATTTAAAAAGAGATCTGATATTTTTTTAAAAAGCAGGACGATGTCCATTTCTTCGTTTGTTCCAGTGTTGTTTTTCTTATTCATGACATTTTATTTTGTCATATTTAAACGAAACTTCTTCTAGTTTATTTTATGAAAATCGATTTTATCCTTTTGTGACTAAATTTAATTTGTAGAGTTGGTCCGCGATTTTACGGTCATTTGAAATTTTGGGTATTTTGTTCTGACCTCCCAGCTTACCTATAGAATCCATATAAGTGTTAAATGCGTTTTTAGAAACTCTTCTTATTTTTAGATGATTAATTACCTTTCCTTCTATAAGATCTTTATAATATTTGTTTTGTCTCTGTAATTTCAAATCTAGAGTCTGTTCAAAAGTTTTTAGGTCCTTAATCTCTGAGTCAAAATCTACAAACCATTCATGATAAGATGCTGTATTGTCAGGACTAAATTTTGGGGCAACAGTAAATTCATTTACAACCATTCCTGTGCTAGCGCATGTTTGTTCTATTGCATTTTCTACCTCTTTAACTATGACATGCTCTCCAAAAGCTGAAAGAAATTGTTTTATTCTTCCTGTAACAATAATTTTGAAGGGGTTTGTTGAGGTAAACATAACTGTGTCTCCGGTATTATATCCCCATAAGCCTGCGTTGGTTGACACAATTAAAACATAATTAACTCTTGTTTTTACATCCTCTATGGAAACTCTATTATATTTTGATTTTAAAAAATCCATCTCTGAAATGAATTCATAAAAAACTCCTGCATTTAAAATTAGCAGCAAATCGTTTGATTCCTGCTTATCTTGAAAAGCAAAAAACCCCTCGCTTGCAGGATATACTTCTATGCTGTCAACTTTTCTGCCAATTAGTTTTTCAAACTTATTCTTGTATGGCGTGTAACTTACGCCACCATATATTAACAGATTAAAGTTTTTAAAAGTTTCTCCAATGGGTTTTCCTGAAGCTTTCTGTAGCTTTTCAAAATACATTTGAAGCCATGACGGTATTCCGCCGAGAATTCTCATGTCTTGATTTACTGTTTCTTCAACAATTGCTTCTACTTTTTCCTCCCAATCCTCAATACAGTTTGTTTTATAGGACGGAAGCCTCGTTTGTTTTAAAAAAAAAGGTGTATGATGCGCGGAAATTCCTGAAAGTCTTCCTGTTTTTATCCCTCTTATTTCATCTAAAACAGGGCTTCCTTGTAAAAAGATAAACTTGCCATTAAGAACGTCTGTTCTTCCAGTATTTGCAATATACATTAGCAGAGCATCTTTTGTTCCCTGCAAAAGATGTGGTAGGCTTTCTTTTGTTATTGGAATGTGTTTTTCCCCAGAAGTTGTTCCAGAGGTTATTGCAAAATATTTTGGACGCCCAGGCCATAAAATATTTTTTCTTCCTTCTTTTATCTCGTTTATATATTTTTTAATCCCTTCATAATCAACTATTGGAACATTTTTTTTAAAATCATTATAGGTCTTAATGTTGTCGAAATTGTGATCATTTCCAAAAACAGTCTTTTTTCCAAAATCTATTAGTTTTTTTAATATTTTTTTTTGATTATCGATAGGATGTGTTGCCCATTTTACAATAGCTTTCTTCCGTCTTTTTGCTAAAAAACTTATTGCTATATCTTTAAGCATAAGGTCTATTTAAAATTAAAAAATTGCTCAGGATCAATTGGCGCTCCATTCTTCCACAGCTCAAAATGTAAATGTGGCCCTGTTGTTAGTGTCCCTTGGTTTCCAGACAAAGCAATTACCTCTCCCGCAGCGACAAGTTCATTTTGTTTTTTAACCAAAGATGAGTTGTGTTTATATACTGATAGCAACATGTCTCCATGATCAATAATAATCACATGACCTGTTTGCATTGTCCATTCTGACAAAACAACTCTTCCGTCAGAAACAGCCTTTATAGGCGTTCCTGTGTCAACAGCAATATCAATAGCAAAATGATTTTCTTTGTAATTAAACTTTTGTGTTATCTCTCCTAAAACAGGCTGAAAAAGAATCTTATTTTGAATTAAAAGCTGATTTTTTGTTAAATTAAACATGTCTTCCTCTTCTATATATTTTCTCAATAAAGAATCTTCGCTTGACGGGCTTAATTCCGAAGAAAACAAATCTAAATTTATTTCGCTTAAAATCGAATCCCTATTGAAAGCAATTGTGTCAAGTTCGCCTATTAGTACTTTTTTAATAGAATTATAGTACTGACTGTTAAGAGCAATCATCTTTTCTATTGAGTCAGTCTTAAAACTAAGCTCTTTTGTGGTTTTTAATAGCTCCAGAGAAGAATATCCTGGAACATACTCTTTTAATTGTGTGAAAAAAATTAAAACAACTGTTAAAACTATTAATGCTGCGGTGAATATAGTGCCAATAAGAAAAACCCCTGCTTTAGTCGTTTTGAAAGAGAGCCTTTCCTCAAAGGTTTTGTCATTTGAGATTACCACCTTGTATTCCTTGTATAGGTTCTCTAAAAAAGCGGCGTTTTTCTGTTTTTTCCTCATAATTTTCAAAAATACTGAAATATAATTACAATTCTAGATTTCATTATAGGCTGCAATGATTTAAAATTAAACTTTTAATTACTAACTTTACTCAAAATTTAATGCTATGGTTTTATATGTTTTACCTCTTGCGTTTGGCCCTTGGCAAATTGCCATTGTAGCTGTGATTGCTCTTATTATTTTTGGAGGAAAAGGTATTGGAAAAAAAATTGCTGGTATAATAAAAGGCACTGGAGAGGGAGTTAAAGAATTTAAAAAAGCACTTAACGAGGATGATAAAGAAAATAAAGAAAGCAAAGAAAGCAAAGAAAGCAAAGAATAATTGTTTTCTTTTATTTCAAAAATTTTAAGCTTTTAATTATTGCCTCTATCTCAAAAATGTAGCTGGCTTTTTTAGTTGCAGGAGAATACACAAATCCGTCAAAAAATAATATTCGTCTATTAATTGAGTCTACAATAGAAAAATTAATAAAAGGGCCTCCCATAAATTGTTTTTTTACCTCCCAAAGCCCTCTTACCTCGAGCCCTTTGTATTTGCTTATTTTTATTGGTTTTAAAACCGATTTGTACTGTGTTTCTGTTGACATATAAGTTCCTTGTGTTGGGCCTGGAATTTTTTCTTTAAAAACAGAGTCTCTTATGGTAATTATTTTTTCTGTATTTAGAGAGCTTGTTTTGAGAGGTGTTTGAAATACCGTCAAGTTTACTGAGCCGCTTTTTGTGTCTTTTCTTAACCATACAAAACCTCTGTCTGCTGCTGCTACCCTATAAATAGATGGAAAGTCTAGTTTAATTTTAAACATGGTGTCTAAGACTTGAGAATTACTAAGTGATTTTCTTATTCTTCTTTGTTTTTCTTTAATCTCGGCTGATTTTATAGTATTTATTATTTTGCTAGAATGTTTTTTAAGCTCACTTATAATTTCGTTGCGTGTCATTCCTCTTAGAATTATGACTATTTGGGGTGAGGCATATTTGTTTAACAAGAGTTTTGTTTGTCTTGGTTTATTGGCCTCTATTATAATTATTGTCCTTGATTTTGTTACAAATCCCGAAAAGATTGTTGGTGGAATTTGCCTTAACTTAAACAAAGACTCTTGCTGGGGAAGGCCATATATTGGTCTTGACAGTGTCTTTTTTAATGCTTTTCCAACATCTCCCTCCCACAGCTGATCTTCAACTACTACCGAAATTTCATTTAGGTTTCCTGAAGATGCAAGGAGGATTTTTGTGTTATTATTACAGCTGGCAAAAAACAATGTCGCTATTAAAACAATTTTTCTCATAGGTGCTCCTAGTTAAAAATACTATTAATTTTTGGAAATTCTTTTTGGAAAAATTATTAGCCTTTGGTTTTCTTTTATTTTATCGCTTGACAAGTTGTTCCAGCGCATTATATCTCCTGTTTTTACTCCAAATTTTTTGCTAATCCTTCCTAAATAATCTCCATACTTTATCTTATATATTATTTTAGAATTAATGCTATAAAGGTCTGGGAGAGGCTTTTCTAATAACTCAAATTCCTTTTCTGCATAATCATAAAGCTCATTCTCCCTTGCTGCATATAGCAAGGTGTACTTTGCAGGAAGCGTAACAACCTGTGTTTTATTGTTAATTTTTGGAATTATTTTGTGTATGTAAGAGGGGTTTAAAAATTCTATTGTGTCTAGGGGTATTTCTAAAAACCTGGCCATTTGCGAAAAGGAAATTTGTTCTTTTACGTGAATTGTGTCTATTTCCTTTTTCAAAACCTCTTCCTTATAAAGAGGTATTCCGTGTTCGTGTGAATATTCTAAAATATACATTGTTGCAATAAACTTTGGAATATGGCGTGATGTCTCATAAGGCAAAAACCCTCTTATGTTCCAAAAATTCTTATAGCCCCCTGACCTAATAATTGCTCTTGAAATTGTTCTTGGGCCTGCATTATATGCGGCAACTGCCAAGATCCAGTCGTTATAAATTTCTTTTAGTTTTAACAAATATTTAGCTGCTGCCTCTGATGATTTCTCAGGGTCCATTCTTTCATCTATATAGCTACTAATCTCTAGCCCGTTTTCTTTTGCTGCTGCATACATAAACTGCCACAAACCAGTGGCCCCAGCCTTTGAAACAGCTTTAGGGTTTAATGTTGCCTCAACAATTGGTAAGTATTTTAGCTCTAGAGGAGCTTTGTTCTTTTGTAGGGCTTTTTCAAATATTGAAAAATAGTAGCTCATACGTTCAGTGTTTTGAACGAAAAACCTTTTTTTTTCTTTTAAATATTTTTTAATTAAATCTTCTAGCTCTGGCGTGTATGAAATATTAATAGGAGTTTTCTTGTTAAGACTAATGAGTCTTGCTTTTATAGTGTCTGTGTTAAAGTTTGAAATGCTGTCTTTTAAAAGATTTTTTTCCTGTATTGGAAAGGGGCTTGAATGTTTTCCAAACAACAACGACGAAGTAATAAAGATTATAAAAAAAAATTTCATAAAGAAAAAGTGTGTTCTGTTCTTAAGGCTTTAATTCCTGGCAGCATTTTTCCTTCCAGACTTTCAAGCATTGCTCCTCCTCCTGTGCTTACACAGCTTATCTTGTTAAATAAATTAAATTTCTTTAACGCTGCTACCGAATCTCCTCCTCCAACTAAAGAAAAGGCGCCATTTTTTGTCGCCTCTACCACAGACTCTGCGATAGCCCTTGTTCCTTTAGAAAAACTGTTCATTTCAAAAACCCCCATTGGACCATTCCATAAAATTGTTTGGCTTTCTTGTATTGTTTTATTAAACGCTTTCACGGTTTCCGGGCCTATATCTAGCCCCATCCATCCTTCGCTAATCTTGTTTGAGTTGACAATTTTTGTTTCTGATTCGTTTTTAAACTCCTCTGCTATAATGACATCTTTTGGTAATAAAATTGATACTCCTCGTCTTTCTGCTTCTTTAAGTACCTCGAGACATTCTGCAGCCTTGTCAGGCTCAGAAATTGAGCTCCCCACCTCTCCTCCTTGAGATTTAATAAACGTATAGGCCATTCCTCCACCAATCAATAAATTATCTACAGCTGATAACAGGTTTTTAATTATGGATATTTTAGAAGAAACTTTTGCTCCCCCAATAATTGCTGTTACTGGTTGTTTTTTTGAGACTAAAACATTATCAATTGACTCTATTTCTTTTTTTAACAATAGGCCTGCGCATTTTTCAATAAAAAACTTTGCTATAGTTGATGTTGAGGCGTGCTCTCTGTGAGTTGTTCCAAAAGCATCGTTAACATAAATGTCTCCTGCTTTTGACAATTCCTCTGAAAATTTTTCATCTCCTTTAATTTCCCCATCGTAAAATCTCAGGTTTTCTAACATCAAAACATCTCCTGGTTTTAGGACACTTACAGCCCGTTCTACATCTGGCCCAATACAATCGCTAACAAAAACGACTTCTCTAGACAAACATTCTTGTGTTTGTTTTAATATGTGTTTTAGTGAAAGCTCTTGGTCTTGTCCGTTGGGCCGGCCAAGGTGTGACATTAATACACAAGCGCCTCCATTGTTAATTATGTGTTCGATTGTTGGTTTTGCTGCCAAGATTCTAGAGTTGTCGGTAACGTTCTTGTGGTTGTCTAGAGGAACATTAAAATCAACTCTTATTAAAGCTTTTTTGTTTTTAAAATTAATGTCTGTTACGAATTTCATCTGCTTAAAGCCTTAAACAAATATAGTTTTTATATGAGTATAAAACTATATAATTCTTTTATCTTTGTTAGATGATTCCGTCTATTCCAATAGGTCAAAAACAACTTCTTCAACATCTAGATGATGTGGCTAAAAACAACAGAATTGCAAACACATATATGTTTGTTGGACCGGAAGGAGTCGGTAAAATTTCTATAGCATTGGCGTTTATTAACTGTATTATACGGTATTCGCTAGAGAACGATTTTGAGGCTGTTCGGGTGGCCACAAACAAAATAAACTCTCTTTCTCATCCAGATTTACATTTTTCCTTCCCTGTAAACACAAACGATAAAATAAAAAAAGACCCTGTTTCTAAAGACTATCTTGAAGCCTGGAGAGAAATGCTTTTTAACTCTGCTTATTTCAACCTTGACGATTGGTATAAAAAAATTCGAATAGGCAATAAGCAGGGAATTATTTCTGCGAAAGAGGCTGAAAATATTTCTAAAAGAATGTCTCTAAAATCCTATGAAGGAGGTTATAAGTTTATGGTCATTTGGATGGCTGAAAAAATGAACCCTAGCGCGTCAAACAAACTTTTGAAGCTTTTGGAAGAACCCCCTAAAAAAACTGTTTTCTTGTTGCTGTGTGAAAATGAAGCCGGGGTGCTGGGAACAATTCGTTCGAGATGTCAAAAAATTGAACTAAACCCTATTGCTTTAGAAGATGTTGCTTTGGGCTTAAAGACTGATTTTGAAATAGAAGGCTCTTTTGCTGAGGAAATTAGCTTAAAAACTAACGGCAACTACAGGGCAGCAGCTCAGGTTGCTGAAAACCAGCAGATTACTGAAGAAAATAACAAGGATTTTGTAAATTGGGTTAGGCTTGCCTTTCGCGTAAAAACATCAAAACAAGCCGTTGGAGAGCTTATTTCGTTTAGCGAAAATATGGCAAAAAAGAGCAGAGAAGACCAAAAAGCTTTTCTTAGAGGCTCGCTTTCAATTTTCAGAAAAGGCCTTTTGTTTAATTATGCTGTTGATCGGGATGATTCGGGTTTTGGAAATGAATTTAGTTTTGAAAAGTTTGCTCCCTTTATTCATGAAAACAACGTCGTTGAAATATACGACGAGGTCCAGTCGGCATATGAGGATATTGAAAGAAACGGTAATTCTAAAATTGTTTTTCTTGACGCGTCTATAAAACTAGCGCGCCTTCTGCACATAAAACCGACAGATGCAAACGAAAACTAATCGCTGGTTTGTTATTGTAAACCCTAATGCCGGAGCAGGAAAGGGCAAGGAGTTGTGGGGTAAAATAAAAAACGAACTTCATTCCGCCGGCCTTATCTTTGATTATGCCTTTAGTGAGTATGCTGGGCACGAGGCTGTGTTGTCTAAAACTGCGGTGCTTGGCGGGTATACTCAAATGATTTCTGTTGGTGGAGATGGGACAATTCAAAAGGTTGTAAACGGGTTTTATTTGCAGGAAAAGCTTTCTCCAAAACAAATTGTTTTAGGCGTTGTTGCTTGTGGCACAGGAAATGACTGGATAAAAACACACAATATTCCTCTTAACTATAAAAAGGCTGTTCGGGTTATTGTGAACAAAAAAATAAAGGCTCAGGATTTGGGAAAAATTCAAATTTCTGGAACAGAAAACAAAACACTGTATTTTGTAAATTATGCCGGCTCCGGATTTGATTGTTTTGTGTTGTCTCAATTGCACCACTACAAGCGTTTTGGTCCTTTTTCATATTTTTTGTGTGCAATTATTAATTTTATGCACTTTAAAAATCTTAAGATTAATGTTGTTTTGGACAGCACAAGTATAGAAGCAAACGCTTTCTTGCTTGGAATTGGCCTCTGCTCATTTACTGGAGGAGGAATGAGGTTAACAAAAAATGCAGACCCCTTTGACGGGCTATTTGACATAACAATTGCTCAAGATTTTACAAAAGTCGATATAATCAAAAATCTTCCTCGCTTGTTTAATGGCAGGCTTTTTAAAGACAAGAAGGTTTTTACTCATACTTCTAAAACAATACGGGTTAGCTCAGGAAATAAAGGTGTTTTGTCCCAGGCTGATGGTGAACTATTAGAAAAGGGCTGCTTGGTTTATTCTGTTGTTCCTGGAGGGCTTAGGTATTGTTCTCCTTAGCAAAAACATATGTAACCGAAGAGCTTTCTCCTGTAAATAGAGATAAAAGGTTTGAAACAGCCCCAATAATAACCGCCCTAAAATAAACCATTCGACTTCTTTTGTGGTTTTCTGAAAGAATAGAAATGTAGAATGCATCCCACATCATTAGGCGTTTCCTTTCAAGCACAAAGCCTTGTTTTCTGAATAAATTTGTTATAGAGTTTTGATCAAAATGCCAAATATGTCTCGGGGTGTCATAGGCCGCCCAATACTTTCTATAATGTTTTGCGTCAAAAGATCGGTGGTTTGGAACAGCTACAACAACTTTTCCTTTTTCCTTTGTTGCGTTATATAAAAATGCTAGCGTCTTCTTTAGGTCAACAACGTGCTCTAAAGAATGCCACAGGGTAATTACATCGTATTTTTTGTTTGTTTTTTGAGCTTCCTCTATTGTAGAAAAAACCACTCTCCCAGAGGTGTTTTCTGCTTTCGTTCTAACTTTTTGGTTTGGCTCTATTCCACGGCTGCTCCATCCCCGAGCTCGTGTAGCAGACAAAAACCCTCCCAAGCCACAGCCAAAGTCTAACAAATCTCCTGCTTTTATACTAATTGCTGAAATCAGTCTTGTTTTTGATTTCAAAGATGTTTTTCTAACCCCCATATATAATAAAGAAATGAGATTATTAGGGTTCTCTTGGTGTGAGGCGTAGGCTTCTGTATTATAATAAAGCGGCATGTCTTTTTCCTTTGGAACTGGGCTTGTTTTTAAAACCTTGGTTTCCTTGTCCTTTATTATTTTAAACTTCTTGTTAGTTATCAAAAAGTCTTGGGTTGTTATGGTTTTTTCAACAGTCATATTGTTGTGTTTCACGTGAAACATGCTTATCTCCCCATATACACCAACAAAACTGAAATGTCGTTGGGGGAGACGCCGCTTATTCTTGAGGCCTGCGAGATAGTTATGGGTCTTATTTTTATTAGTTTTTCCTTTGCTTCTGCGCTCATGGATTTGATTTTTAAATAATCAAACTTTTCTGGTATTCTTACTGCTTCTAGCCTGTTTAGTTTGTCTGCGTTGTTTTTTTCCTTGTCAATATATCCTCTATATTTGATTTGTATTTCAGCCTGGTCTTTTTCTTCTTGAGTTAGATAAAGCTCTTCAGCTGCTTCCTTAATTTCCTTGACTTTCATCAAATCTGAAAGATTAATGTTTGGCCTCGCAAGGATTTTGTCTGCTTTTCCAGACTGCTTTAGTGCTGCCGATTTCTTTGTCTTTAAAATTGGGTTAATGTTTTTAGGGCTAACGCTCTGTTTTTTTAGAAGCTTTATAAGCCTATTAATGTTTGAATACTTTGATTTCATTTTAGCTAGGCGTTCCTTCGTTGCAAGGCCTATTCTGTAGCTTTTTTCTGTTAATCTTTTGTCAGCGTTGTCTTGGCGCAACAACATTCTATATTCTGCTCTAGATGTAAACATTCTATAGGGCTCTTCTGTTCCTTTTGTGATTAGATCGTCTATTAAAACACCGATATATGCCTCGTTTCTTTTTAAAACAAAAGCTTCTTGTTTTTTAGATTCCCGTGCAGCGTTAATTCCCGCCATAAGCCCTTGTGCGCCTGCCTCCTCATAGCCTGTTGTGCCATTTATTTGGCCTGCAAAAAATAGCCCTTCAATAATCTTTGTTTCTAGAGAGTATTTTAGTTGTGTAGGATGAAAAAAATCATATTCAATTGCATATCCTGGTCTAAAAAATTTTACTTTTTCAAATCCAGAAACTGATTTTAGCGCATTATATTGTATGTCTTCTGGAAGAGAAGTAGAAAAGCCGTTTACATAGACTTCAACTGTGTTTCTTCCTTCGGGCTCGACAAAGAGCTGATGCCTCTCTCTTTCCGAGAAGCGATGTATTTTGTCCTCAATTGAGGGGCAATATCTAGGGCCTATGCTCTTTATTCGTCCGTTAAACATTGGCGACCTGTCAAAGCCGTCTCTTAAAAGGTCGTGAACCGTAGGGTTTGTATAGGTCATGTGGCACGATAGTTGGTTTTCCACTGGACTTGTTGAGTCAAGAAATGAAAATTTCTGAGGACAATCGTCTCCAGGTTGTTCTTTCATTTTTTTATAATCAAGCGATCTGCCGTCTACTCTGGGTGGGGTTCCTGTTTTCATTCTTCCTGATGAAAACCCTAGCTTAACAAGATCCTCTGTCAACCCTGTTGCAGCACGTTCACCAGCCCGTCCTCCTCCAAAGTTTTTGTCGCCAACATGTATAAGGCCGTTTAAAAAGGTTCCGTTTGTAAGCACAACTGTTTTAGATTTAATCTCAACCCCAAGCGCTGTTTTAACACCGCAAATTTTGTTGTTTTTTATAACAAGCCCTGTAACCATCTCTTGATAAAAATCTAGGCCAGGAGTCTCCTCTAGCATTTTTCTCCAGCACTGACTAAAAAGAGCTCTATCGCTTTGAACTCGAGGACTCCACACTGCAGGGCCCTTAGACTTGTTCAGCATTTTAAATTGTATAGCTGTTTTATCGCTAACTATTCCGCTGTAGCCGCCAATAGCATCAATTTCTCTAACAATCTGGCCTTTAGCTATTCCTCCCATTGCTGGATTACATGACATTTGGCCAATTGTGTGAAGGTTCATTGTAACCAGCAGGGTAGATGCGCTAAGGTTTGCTGCAGCTGCAGCTGCCTCGCTTCCTGCGTGTCCTCCTCCTACAATAATAACGTCATATTGGTTTTTAAACATAGCTCTTGTTTCACGTGAAATATGGTTTGTTCTGGTTTTTTATACACAAAATTGTGTCCTAGCAATTAAAATCTACTGCAGGGGTAGCCGAACAAATAAAAAAACAAATATACAACGATTAAAAAAGATCTTACTAAAGCAGTGCTAGATATTTGTCTTCAAGTGCTCTGATGTTTTTTTGTTCATCAGGAGTTTTGTCTTTGTGCCCGCAAAGATGTAAAAGAGCGTGAACCATAACGCGCATAAGCTCCTTGGAAAATTCCTGGTTATATTCTCCTGCGTTGGTCCTGACCATTTCCTCCGAAACAAAAACGTCGCCTTGTATTTTGTTGTCTTTTGAGTAGTCGAAAGCCAAAACGTCGGTTAAATAATTATGGTTAAGATTGTTTTTGTTAATTTTTGTCATTTCTTTTTTATCAACAAAGCTGTAGTCAAGGGACAAAGCCTCAACCTCCTCGCAATTGATAACAGACAAAAGCCATGTAGAAATCAATTCTTCATTTGAAAGAAAAAAGCCTGTATGATAAAAAAACTTTATCGTACTCATATTAACAAAACTACAACAAACATTTGAAGAATTATTGTTTTATATTTGACAAAAAAGGGGAAGTGTCTCAAAAAGTTCGCGTTAGATTTGCTCCAAGTCCAACAGGTCCACTCCATGTTGGCGGTCTTAGAACTGCTCTGTTTAATTATTTGTTTGCAAAGAAAAACAAAGGAGTGTTTATTTTAAGGATTGAAGACACTGATGCGAAAAGAAAAGTTGATGGTGCGGAAGAATATATTCTTAGGGCTCTAAACTGGTGTGGGCTGTCCCCAGATGAGTCTATAGTTAACAGCGGGAGCCACGGACCTTATCGACAGAGCGAAAGAGCCGGCTATTACAAAAAACATTTAGACACCCTTATAGCAAAGGGTTGTGCATATTATGCCTTTGATACTGAAGAGTCTCTAGAGGCCCACAGAGAAGCTCATAAAAACACAGGCAAAACATTTATATACAACTGGCACAATCGTCTGCAGCTTGTAAATTCTCTTGCCTTGTCTTCAAAAGAAACAAAAAAACTGTTGGAGGAAAAAACCCCGTATGTTGTTCGTTTTAAGTCTCCAGAAAACAAAACAATAGAAACTGTTGACGTAATTAGAGGTGTTTCTAAAAGCGACTCAAAACTCCTAGACGACAAAATTCTTTATAAGTCTGACGGAACACCAACATATCATTTGGCAAGCGTGGTTGATGATCATCTAATGGAGATTTCTCATGTAATACGAGGCGAAGAGTGGTTGCCGTCTCTTGCTCTTCATTTCTTGCTCTACGACGCCTTTGGGTGGGAAAAGCCAAAGTTTGCACATCTACCGTTAATTCTTAGTCCAACTGGAAAAGGAAAGCTTAGCAAGAGGTCAGGAGAAAAAGCTGGGGTTCCTGTTTACCCTATTGAATGGTTAAAGGGAAGCAAAACAAAAGGGTACAAGGAAGAGGGTATTCTTGCTGAAGGTCTTATAAATTTTATGGCATTCTTGGGGTGGAACCCAGGAACAGAAAAAGAGTTCTATACTTTGGAAGGGCTAGTTGAAGACTTTAGTTTAGAAAAGGTTTCTTCCGCAAGCGCACAATTTGACTATGAAAGGCTTAAGTGGTTTAACCATAGACATCTACAAGAAAAGTCCGGGGCTGATTTGATGACCCTTCTTGTTGAGGCGGGGTATAGCCTAGAGGGTTTTCCTGAAGAAAAAACACAAAAAACTTTAGAGTTAGTAAAAGAGAGGGCAAACACTCTTGTTAGCCTGTGGTCGGCGTGTAGTTATTTTTTTAAAGCCCCCGAAACATATGATGAGGGCTCAAGAAAAAGGGTCGTAAAAGAAAACACAAAAGCGATTCTCTTAGCCCTTGTTAAGGCTCTAGAAAAGGCAGACGATTTTGATTCTGAACCAGCTAAAGGCTTTCTTGAAAGGTTTTTTGAAGATTTGTGTAAAAAGAGTGGCGCAATGAAGATGCGTGACATTATGCTCCCTCTTCGTCTTTCTTTGGTTGGGTCATTGTCTGGTGTTGAGATGGGTACAATCATGTCTGAGCTAGGAAAAGAAAAGGTTATCTCTAGAATTCGTGCTTTTGTCAAAACCTGTTAATTTAACCTTTTCTTAATATATGTTCCTTTTTTTAAGCTTTAAAAATCTATACCTTTAGGCTGTTGTTCAGAGCAGGCTTTCTTATTTATTAACTTCTTAAAACTACGACAATGTTTATATATGTGATATTATTTCCTCTAGGGCTTTTGTTGCTACTGGGGACGTTCTTTATAGTCAAGCAGCAGACCGCCGCAATTATAGAAAGGTTTGGGCGCTTTACGAGTGTTCGGCAGTCTGGCCTTCATTTAAAAATTCCTTTTGTAGACAGGATTTCAGGGAGGTTAACTCTAAAAATCCAACAGCTAGATGTGGTTGTGGAAACAAAAACAAAAGATGATGTTTTTGTGAAGCTTAAGGTTTCTGTTCAGTTTCAAGTAATAAAAACCAAGGTGTATGACGCCTTTTACAAACTAGACTATCCTCACGACCAAATAACCTCTTATGTTTTTGATGTTGTCAGGGCGGAGGTTCCTAAAATGAAGCTCGACAGCGTGTTTGAAAGAAAAAACGATATTGCGATTGCTGTAAAAGCAGAGCTAAACGAGGCAATGACAGAGTATGGCTATGATATAATAAAAACTCTGGTAACAGACATTGATCCAGACTCGCAGGTAAAAGAAGCTATGAACAGAATTAACGCCGCCGAAAGAGAGAAGGTTGCTGCGCAGTTTGAGGGAGATGCTGCAAGAATTTTAATTGTTGAAAAGGCCAAGGCTGAAGCAGAAAGCAAAAGGCTTCAAGGGATGGGGATTGCTGATCAAAGAAGAGAAATAGCTAGAGGGCTAGAAGATTCTGTTAAGGTTTTAAACAACGTGGACATTAACTCTCAAGAAGCCTCTGCGCTTATTGTTGTAACCCAGCACTATGATACTCTGCAGTCTGTTGGCGCGGAGAGCAATAGCAACTTAATTCTTCTTCCTAATTCGCCACAGGCAGGATCAGAAATGCTTAATAACATGGTTGCTTCTTTTTCAGCAAGCAATCAAATTGGAGAAGAAATGAAAAAAGCTGCTGAAAAAGAAAAGCAAGCAAAAAAAGGTGATACCAAAAAATAGCGTTATTTTTTCCACGTGTCCCTTAAGGCGACGGTTTTGTTAAAAACTACAGCTTCCTTTGTGCTGTCCTTGTCAACAACAAAATAGCCTGTTCTTTGAAACTGGAATCTTTCATTTATTTTAGGGTTTGCTAAAGAGGGCTCAGCAAAGCCTTTTTTTGTTTTAAGGGAGTTGGGGTTTAGGTCTTTTATAAAGGCGTTCTCTTCTCCTGCGCCTGGCACTGGCGTCATAAACAGTCTGTCATATTCTCTTATTTCTACTGGAACTGCGTGGTTTTTTGACACCCAGTGTAGCGTTCCTTTTACTTTTCTTAAGCTTTCTTCTGTTCCGCTACCGCTTTTGCTTTTTGAGTTATATGTGCACTGCACTTCAACGACATCTCCTTCCTTGTTTTTAATTGCTTTTTCTCCACGAATAATGTAGGCGCTCTTTAGTCTTACCTCTTTGCCTATAGTAAGTCTAAAAAACTTCTTATCTGCTGTTTCTAAAAAATCCTCTTTTTCAATGTATAGGTGTTTTGAAAAAGGAATCTCTCTGTGGCCCGCCTTTTCTTGTTCAGGATTATTCTCGGTTGTCACAAGCTCTTCTTGGTCTTCAGGGTAGTTTGTTATGGTTAGTTTTAGCGGGTTGATGACCACCATTTTTCTGTTAGAGGTTTTGTTTAGCTCATCTCTTACACAAAACTCTAGTAAAGAAACGTCTATAAGGTTTTCTCTTTTTGCAACGCCAATCTTATCTATAAAGGCTCTTATTGCTGCTGGTGTATAACCTCTTCTTCTAAGCCCTGAGATTGTTGGCATTCTTGGGTCGTCCCATCCAGAAACATGTCCTTTTTCAACAAGAGAAACAAGCTTCCTTTTGCTCATTATAGTGTAGCTCAGGTTTAGGCGAGCAAACTCTCTCTGCTTGGGAACAAGCTCAAGCCCGCTTTCCTTCATTGACTTAAGGTTTGCAACAAACCAATCATAAAGCTTGCGGTGAGACTGGAACTCTAGAGAGCAGAGGGAGTGGGACACTTGTTCGCAATAATCACTTTGTCCATGAGCCCAATCATACATTGGATATATACACCATTTGTCTCCTGTTCTGTGGTGGGTTTTATACATTATTCTGTACATAACAGGATCTCTTAAAAGCATGTTTGGGTCTGCCATGTCTATTTTTGCTCTTAGTACGTGTACGCCTTCATTGTGTTTTCCTTCTCTCATTTCTCTAAAAATTTTCATGTTTTCCTCAACACCTCTTTCTCTACAAGGGCTGTTTGAGCCTGTTCTTGTTGGGGTTCCTTTTTGTTCTGCAATTTGATCAGAGGTCTGAGAGTCTACATAGGCTTTTCCTGTGTTTATTAGGTGTTCTGCCCAGAAATACAGTTTTTCAAAATGGTCTGATGAATATGTGATTTTGTCCCACTTGTATTTAAGCCAAGCAACATCGTCAATAATTGCGTCCACATACTCTTGCTGTTCCCTTGAGGGGTTTGTGTCGTCAAACCTCAAGTTTACTGGTGCTTCATATTTTTCTCCCAACCCAAAATTAATACCAATGGCTTTTGCATGTCCTATGTGTAAATATCCGTTTGGTTCTGGGGGAAACCTAAAGCGAAGGTTTTTTTTATTAAAAGCTCCTGCAAGGTCTTCGTTAATTATTTGTTCAATAAAATTTGCGGGATTTCTTTCCAAGTTTAATTTGTTTTAATAAGTTTACAAAGTTATCAAAATAGAGTGATTATTTCTACTTTTATTCGTAAATGAAGGGTGTTGTTAAAATAAAAAACATGAGGGTGTACGCCTTTCATGGTTGTCTAAAGGAAGAGTCAAAAATTGGAGGAGACTACTTAGTAAATCTTAGAGCTCATTGTGATTTGTCCTCTGCCACCAGAACTGACCGTCTAGAAAATACAGCCAACTACACTCATCTAGCAAAAATTATTTCGAAAGAGATGGCTGTAAACTCTAAGCTTCTTGAAACTGTGGCGAAAAGAATAATTGATTCGTGTCTAAAGGAGGTTTCAGTTGTTACACGCGTTGTCGTTGAAATAAGCAAGATCAATCCACCCATTAATGCTGATGTTGAATCTGTCGCTGTTCTTCTCGAAGGAAGAAGAGGTTAGGGGTTGTTTTTAAATTTTTTGTTCTAAATTTGCCCTCCAGCAATATGGCGTCTTGGCCGAGTGGCTAGGCTGAGGTCTGCAAAACCTCCTACGGCGGTTCGAATCCGCCAGGCGCCTCTTCTTTTTATTGTTACGATTACGAGCTTTGGACCCCTCCTATTATCAACACTATTCCGCTTATTACCAAAATAAGCGAAAGGAGAGATTTTGCAAAAATAATTGTCTTCTCATTAATAAAGACTTTTAGTTGGCGTGCTAACAGAATTTTTCCTAAATCTGTTACAAAGTAGGAAAGAAGAACTATTGCGAAAAAAAGGGCAAAACTAGGCGAGTCGTTTCCTGTTGTTGGTCCCGCAACTATTGTTATGCCGCCCCAAAAAATCAGAACCCCTACATTGAAAATGTTTATTACAAACCCCTTTGCTGCTAGTCCAAAATAGTTGTGTTTTGATTCAGTAACTTCTATTTTTTCTTCCTGTTTTTTTCTTGTCAACCAAGAATATAGACCGAAACAAAGTATTATTGCCCCTCCCAAGACAAACATCCCTTCTTTATTGCTTTCGCTTAAAAACAGCTTAACACTTCCATAATATGTTGCTGTTATAAAAAGCACATCTGCGATAATAACACCTAGATCAAACGCAACTGCCGCTCTTACCCCTTTTGTTATGCTTGTTTCTAAAAGAACCCAAAAAACTGGGCCCATTATAAAGGCTGTAAAAAACCCTACGGTGATTGGGGTTATATAGTTAAACTCCACTAATTCTCGTATAAATAATTTATGGTTCCTCCAGCTAGCTTGTTTTCTATAATTTTTCTTGTTTTCGAATGAACATTTACTGTTCCACCCATACGTACTTTTACGCTTAGTATGTTTTTAGCAAAAACGTCTGCAACGGCCCCTGTTGTTAGAAAAACTTCTGTTTCTTCAGTCTCTAGCCCAGAAGCTTTGAGCTCAGCCCCGGTATTTACCTTTGCCCTGTGATACTGTGTTTTTCCTTGTACGTCCATTGTCGCTCCTGAGCTTGTGTTTGTGGAAAGGCTTGTTGTGTTTATGTTAAAAATAACTCTTGCTCCTTCGTCTGCTTTTACATATATGTGTGCTTGACTTATCGTGTCTTTTGAGTAAACAAAGGCTCCCTCGTGAACATATATTTTATTAATATTATTATAAAAGATCTTTACTTTAGTGTTTGCTCCTCTAAAGCGCTTCTCTATTCCCATTCTTACTTTTAATTCGCCGTTTTTGTTTTTAATTACAATGCTGTTTGAGTATTCTCCTGTTATCTCTGCATAGTTTTCTTCTGCCCTTACTAATTCTATGTTTACAAGGTCATACACCTTGAGGGTGTTAAAATCTCCTATTTTTCTGCTATTCTCGTTCTGAGAAAATATCGTTTGTGTTATAAGCAGTGCCACTAAAAGTGTTTTTGTTTTCATGTATGTAAAATTATTAAATAATTATAAAATCTAAGTGTTTTTTTATAAGATTTGTTTTTTTCACCATAACCAGAACCTCGTCTCCTAGTCTATATTTTTTTTCTGTTTCTCTTCCTATAAGAGCCTGCTCCTCTTCTTTAAAAACAAACCTGTCTCCTTTTATGTCTCTTCTGTAAACCATTCCTTCACACTTGTTTTCTTCTAGTTCTATATATAGGCCCCAGTCTGTTATGCCTGAAATAAAACCTTTGTATTCTATTTCTTTTTTGTCTTCCATGTATTTTATCTGCATATATTTTATTGAATCTCTTTCTGCTTTTATTGCTGTTGTTTCCTTTTCTGAACAATACTTACACTTTTCTGAAAGCTCTTTTAATGTTTGCCTGCTTTCTTTGTTTAAGCACTCGTTTAAAAGCCGATGAACTAAAATGTCTGGATACCTTCTTATGGGAGAGGTAAAGTGTGTGTAGTGCTTAAAGGCTAGTCCGTAATGGCCAATATTTTGTGTTGAATATTCTGCTTTGCTCATACTTCTTATAGCTAAGGTTTCTATTAAATTTTGTTCTTTTTTTCCCTTTACATCTTTTAATAGTTTGTTTAATGTTCTTGAGATCCCTTCTCTTGAAGAGATGTCCAGGCTATATCCAAACTCCTTTACAATTGTTTTTAACACTTTAAGTTTTTCATTGTCTGGCGCGTCATGTATTCTATAGACGCCTGGTTCTTTCTTTGCTTTCTTAAAAAGCTCTGCTACTTTCTTATTAGCCAACAGCATAAATTCCTCTATTAGTTTGTTTGCTTCTTTGTTTTCCTTAAAAATTACTTCTATTGGGTTCTTTAACGAATCTAGTTTAAACTTAATTTCCTTCTTATTAAAATTAATAGATCCTTGTTTTTTTCTTTCTTCCCTTATTGTAGAGGCTATTTCGTTTAAAATTACAATTGCATTTACCATCTCCTTTGTTGCTTCATAGCTTTTTTTATTTAATGCTATTTCCTTGCTTATCTTTCCTTTTTTTGTTTCTATTATTTCTTGTGCTTCTGCATAAGAAAACCTCCTGTCGCTTTTAATAACCGTCTTTCCAAACCACTCCTCTAAAATTTCTCCTTTATTGTTTATCTTAAATATTGCGGAGAATGTATATTTTTCCTCTTGCGGTCTTAAGGAACACACCTTGTTTGATAAAATTTCTGGTAACATTGGAACAACTCTGTCCACTAAGTATATAGAAGTTGCCCTATTAAAAGCTTCTTTGTCTAAAATTGAATTCCTTTCTACATAGTATCCTACGTCTGCAATATGAACTCCTATTTCATATATTTCTTTATCTATTTCCTTAAATGAAATTGCATCATCAAAATCTTTTGCATCTTCGGGGTCTATTGTAAAGGTTAATGTTTCTCTTACATCTCTTCTTTTATCTATTTCTTTTTTACTTATTTGTTTGTTTATTTTTTTTGCATATTCCTCTACTTTCTTTGGAAACTCTAAAGGAAGTTCATGATTTTTTATAATGGTTTTTATTTCTGTTTCATGTTCTCCCGGTTTTCCTAAAATTTCTATCACTTTTCCTGTAGGTGACATATCGTTTTTTCTCCATTTCATAATTTCTACAACCACCTTGTCACCGTCCTGTGCTTTGCATATATTGTCCTTTGGAATAAATATGTCTACATCTATTTTTTTGTCATCTAATATGGCAAAGGCAAAATTTTCATTTATTTGAATTGTTCCTACGTAACTTTTTTTTTCTCTGTTAATTAGTTTGTCAACTGTAGCTAAGTATTTTCCTTTTCTTTTTCTTTTGTTTATAAAAAATTCTACCTCATCATTATGAAAATATCTTAAAGAGTGTTTGTTCAAAAAAATTTTATTTTCTATATTTTTAGATATTATAATAGTTTCTCCTTTGGAATTTATTTCTATTTTTCCTTTAAATATTTTATTTTTATTCAACTTTTCTTAAACTTAAATTATATTTATACAAAACTACACTTTTAAAGATTTTTATAAATTTTAAATGAAATAGTTTATACACAGTATATCATTATCATATATTAATTTTTTAAAATATTATAATATATATAATGGATTGTTAATGGATTTAATAACTTAATAGTTATATGTTGTTTATATAGATATTAACCAATTATTAAGAAACAATAAACAACATATTATTATGTAAATAATTTATAATCAACAATTTATATACTATATTAACAATAATAATAAAGGTTGTAAAAAGAAAATTTTTAATAAAAAAAAAGAAAGAAACCGTTAATAAAACAAAAAAAAATATTAATAAAGTTTTAATTATTTTGGAAAAGAATATTTTGAAAAAACAAAAAAAAAACAGGCACAGAGGTTTATAGTAGATAGAAGTAGTTATCAAAACATATAAAAAGAGTTATTAACAAAAAATAAAAAAAATGAAAATTTCTATAGGCAATGATCATGCAGGAACTCAACACAAAAAAGAGATAGTAAAATATATAGAAAAAAAAGGAATTGAAACATTAAATCATGGAACAGACGGAGAAGAAAGTGTTGATTATCCTGATTTAGCACATCCTGTAGCGGAAGATGTTAAAAACAAAAGGACAGACCTGGGAATAGTAATATGTGGAAGTGGAAATGGAGTGGCTATGACCGCAAACAAACACAAAAATATAAGAGCCGCAATATGTTGGAACAAGGAAATGGCAAAACTAGCAAGAGAGCATAACGATGCAAATATTATAAGTATTCCAGCAAAGGTTGTTTCAATAAATGAAGCAAAGGAAATAGTAGAAGTTTTTATAAACACAGGCTTTGAAGGAGGAAGACACAAACGAAGAACAAACAAAATAAATGTCAAATGAAAATAGAGGTTAAAAAATTTAAAAATCTTTCTGTTGAGGAAATATATGAGATATTAAAGTTAAGGTCTGAAGTGTTTGTGGTTGAACAAGGGTGCATATATCAAGACATAGACGGAAAAGACAAAAAAGCCATGCACTTGATGGGAAAAAAAGACAATGAGATAATTGCATATACTAGAATCTTTGATAGTGGAGACTATTATGAGCTGCCAAGCATAGCAAGAGTGGTGGTAAAAAAGAAAACACGAGGAAAAGAAAGAGGAAAAGAAATAATGAAGGAGTCTATAAAGTACATTAAAAAAAACTTACAAGAAAAAACAATAGTGCTGTCAGCACAAAAATATTTAGAAAAGTTTTATAAAGACCTAGGGTTTATAGTTGAAGGGGAAGAATATTTAGAGGACGGAATACCGCATCAAAAAATGAAACTAAAAAACTAGTTAGAAGAGACAACTATTTCAACTCTTCTATCTTTATCAGCAGAGCCTCCTAAAGGAAAACGATGTCCAAAACCCTCAAAAGACATTCGAGATTTTTCTATACCTTTTTCTAAAAAATAGTCATAAACATATTTAGCACGAGCAACAGAAAGATTTCTTTCGTTAGTTTTTTTGTCGAGAGCGTCTATTTTTCCCTCAGTACAACAAACATGCCCCTGAATTACAAAAGAAAAACTTTCTTTTGAAAGGGTTTTTGCCAGACTGCTTAGTGTTTTTTTAGAACCGCGAGTCAAATAGCTATAGCCCGAGATAAAATGAACATTATTAAGAACAATAGGACCAGAAGTGTCTTTTAGGTTTGTTTCAGAGACAGTGGCGGGATCAAGATAGCTAACAACAACATCGACACGCCTGTTAAGAGATCTAACAATTGCCGGATCGCCAGAAGGATAAACATTTAACAAAATCTCTCCTTTTCCGTCAACGGAAAGAATTTTATCAGGAAAAAAAGAAAGAGAAGAAAAAACCCCCCTTATAACATTAGCCCGGTTTTGAGATAAAACGAGATTATACTTTTCTGCACCAATATCATCACAAAATCCAGAAATTTCTATTTTTAATAAGCCTCTCTTAGAAAGGTTTTTAACAAAACTAAAAAGACGTGCCTTTTCTGTTTGCACCAGAAAGGACTCGTCAGAGTCAAAATAAATAGTGTGCTCAACATTAAATTGAGAAGAACAAAAAAAAGGAAAAAAAAGAAAAAAAAGAAAAAAGGGTTTAGTCATTTTTAATGGTTTCGGTGAAAGACAAAAGTAAGGATTTTATTTTATCAGAAACAACAGAAAAAGAAGGAGGATTACTTTCAAGACACAGAAACATTAGGTTATAATAAGTTTTCTTTGAATTTAAAACAGCACCACAACAAAGACGAAAAGATTCGCGCATTAATCGCTTGGTTTTGTTTCTGTCAACAGCCAGAGCCTGGCTCTTTTTACCTACAGAAAAGCCAACACAAAGTCCGCAAGGGTTTTTATTTTGCTGTTTTAAGTAGACCAAATTAAATCCAGGAACCTTTAAATATTTGCCTTTTGAAAAAAGCAAATCAATTGTCTTGGCAGACTTAATTTTGTTGTTGGAAGAGAGCATCACAGACATTATAGGCGGTTGTTTTTTCTGTTAACATCTGCTGTAAAACCCAAAGGGTCTATTACAACCTCTTGAATGTTTTCTTTTGCAACATTAAGTTCGAAAATATAATAAGGCTGAGCCCAAGACCATGAATCAAGCAAGGTGGTGTTTTCGAGAGGCCTGTTTCCTCTCATCATTGTAAGAGGAATATTAAATAGCAGAGACGATCCGTCTTTTAACACCACAAGAAGATCTATAGGCATCGGCATTTGTTTTCCTCTTTTAAGAACAATTTTTGTTTTATTTCCCTCACCAACAATAGAGTTTACCTGATAGTCAAGCTGTTTTGTTGTTTGAGCCCAGTCCATTAAATACCAGTCAAGTTCAAGACCCGAAACACGCTCTGCACTCCTAATAAAATCATAAGGACGAGGATGCTTAAAGGACCATTCATTAAAATAATGTTTAAATGTTTTGTAAAGGTTTTTTTCACCAATAATATAGCCAAGCTGAGACAAGAAAACAGAGCCCTTGCTATAAGACGAGGCTCCATAGCCACGACTAAATTTGTATCGATCAGCATGTGTTGTAAGAGGCTCTTCCAGACCAGTTGCTACCCACCTGAAATACGCTCTATATGCACCCTTGTTGGGGACCACATTGTTAAGACCAAGCGTTTCATTCAGAGCAGCATCGTCTATATAGCTCGTAAAGCCTTCGTCCATCCAGGCATGCTTAGACTCATTAGTTGCCAACAAAAACTGAAACCAGGAATGAGCAATTTCGTGAGAAGTTACGCCTAAAAGCTTTCGGTAGTCACTATAACCAGAGCCTGTAATAAAAGTACACATTGCATACTCCATTCCTCCGTCGCCGGCCATAATAACAGAGTACTGCTTGTAGGGATATTTTCCAATATTTTTGCTAAAAAACTCAAGAAACTTCACAGCAAAAGGCTGAAGGTCTTTCCAGCTTTTCAAATAAGGAGTTTCGTTTTTATAAAAGAAATGCATGTTGGGCCCATTTTTGACAGGAACAACATCATGGATGTATTCAGGGTCCGCAGCCCAGGTAAAGTCATGAACATCAGGAGCAATAAAATTCCAAGAAATTTTTTCTCCATGGACCACCTCAGGATCAAGAGGCGCATAGCCATGGCCAATTTTTTCAGGATTTTGTAAATACCCAGAAGCCGCAACCGTATAGTCTTTGTCAATATTTATGGTAACATCAAAATCTCCCCAAACCCCATAAAATTCTCTTCCTATATACGGGTTGGCATGCCAGCCCTCATTGTCGTACTCACAAAGTTTAGGATACCACTGAGCCATAGAAAAAGCAATGCCATCAGAATTGTTTTTGCCAGCACGCCTTACAATAGCAGGAACCTTTATAAAAAAGGACATGTCCAGGGATGTTTTATCACCAGGAAGTAAAGGGGTGTTTAAGTCAACCTCGAGGATCGTTTCTTTGGTTGTGTGATTTACAGCGAACCCGTCTTGAGTTAGCGCAAGAACATGAACATTACCCCAGTCATTTTTGTCAAGAGAAAGAAGATTTTTTGACATGTTTCTTTTATCGTTATAAGAAAATCGAGAAGCCGCCTCAAGATCTGAGCCCGGCTTAAAAGCATTATAATATAGGTGATAAAAAACTCTTTGAAGGGTGTCAGGAGAATTATTGGTATATACAAGATTTTGCTCACCTGCGTAAGAGAATCTTTCAACATCTACATCAATTTCCATTGTATACTCGACGTGCTGCTGCCAATAACCATTTTGTGAAAGCACAGAAGCAGTAAAGCAAAAACAGAGTATAATTAAAAGCTTTTTCATAATATTTCATTTAGCTTAAGCTTAGAGTCAAGGCGGACACCTCGATCGGTTTGTTTTAAAGAGCCTATCTCAACAAAAGGGTCATGCTCAAAAAACAAATACATGTTGTTTTTACAAGCATAGTCCAAAAACCAGTTTTTTTCTTTTAATGTGACTAAAGGCCGAACATCATACCCCATAATATAAGGAATAGGGACATGACCATGAGTAGGAACCAGGTCTGCGGCGAATGCAATTTGCACATCTTTATATTTAATTATAGGAATCATTTGTTTTTCCGTGTGACCATCTACAAATAACACCTCAAACCCCAGAGGGGTAGAAGAAAAAGCCACAGCCTCGTCTTTTTCTATGTAATTAAGCTGGCCTGATTCTAGAATTGGGCTAATATTTTCTTTTAAAAAAGAAGCCCCTTCTCTTTTGTTAGGGCTAGAAGCCCAAGCCCAATGATTTTCGTTGCTCCAGTATTTTGCATTTTTAAAAGTAGTCTTATAAAAGGTTTTTTTATTATCCCAACACACCCCGCCACCACAATGGTCAAAATGAAGATGGGTTAAAAAAACATCTGTTATGTCGTCCGGATGAAATCCCTGCTTTTTTAAAGAAGAGGCAAGAGTGTCTTCGCCCCACTGGTAGTAATAGCTAAAAAACTTCTCGCTTTGCTTATCTCCCATTCCGGCGTCTATTAAAACAAGCCTGTTTCCGTCTTCAACTAAAAGACAACGAGCGGCCATCTGAATCAAATTCTTGTGATCTGCAGGATTGGTTTTGGCCCAAATAGACTTAGGAACAACCCCAAACATTGCACCACCATCAAGCATGAAATTCCCGGCAATTATTGGATATAAGGTCATTAAAGAGAGTTTATTTAGTATTTTTATAAATATAAAACAATATTTTGAAGAAATTAGAAAGAAGGTTGGCTTTGCCTGCAGTAATTGCAATAAGTATTGGAGGAATGCTGGGAAGTGGAATTTTTGTACTTCCAGGACTAGCTGCAGCTAAGACAGGATCGTCAGTATGGCTGGCATATCTAATAGCAGCCATATGTATATTACCGGCGGCGCTATCAAAGTCAGAGCTTGCAACAGCGATGCCAAGCTCAGGAGGAGCCTATGTTTATATAGAACGAGCTTTTGGCCCTTTATTTGGAACTATTTCAGGCATTGGGCTCTGGCTATCGCTATTATTAAAAAGCTCTTTTGCCCTAATTGGACTAGGAGCATACCTTGCCGTTTTAATTAACATTGACGACAGCCTAACAAAGCTTGTTGCTTTAGGCTTTTTGTGTTTTATCATGCTTTTAAACGTTTTTGGAATAAAAAAAGTAGGCAAAGTGCAAATTGTTGTTGTTAGCATAAGCCTGACCTGTCTTATATCAATTTTTTTAGTTGGATTTCCTTTGGTAAATCCAGAATTTTTAACTCCTTTTCTTTCGAACGGAAACACAGGGTTAATTTCAACAGTGGCTTTTGTTTACATCTCTTATGCTGGGGTTACTAAGGTTGCGGCAATTGCCGGAGAAATAAAAAACCCGAACCGAAACTTGCCTTTAGCGATGATTCTTTCACTCTTAACTATAGCCGCCATCTATGTTTTTATTACTTTTGTGTTGGTTGGAAACATTCCTATTAATGACCTTACCAGCGACATCCACCCTGTTTACACCGTCGCAAAAATTATAGGAGGCAAGTATTTTGGTTATATTGCTGCCGCTGTTGGGACAATAACTCTTATGTCTATGGCCAACTCAGGAGTTTTAGCCTCTTCTCGTTTTCCTTTTGCTATGGCTAGAGACCGGCTGCTACCTTCTTTTTTAAAAAGGCTTAATTCTAAATACGTAACACCCGTTGGCGCTATTATACTAACCTGTATAACGATGGCTTTTGTAATTATTTTTTTAGATGTTGTAAAAATAGCTAAGCTCGGAAGCGCTTTTATGGTCCTGATGTTTATTTCAGTTAATTTATGTGTAATTATTTTAAGGGAAACCTCAGCACAATGGTACAGACCTTCTTACAAATCACCCCTATACCCTTTCCTTCAAATTTTTGGTGTTCTTAGCGGGCTTGTTCTTCTTGTTTTTCTTGGATGGATGCCGTTTTTGGCAATTCTAGCCGTTTCTGCCCTAGGCACTTTTCTTTATTTTTTAATAGGGAAGGAAGTTATGAGAACAGGGGTTTTAAGAAACTACGGACATAGACCGGCCCTATATTTGTTTAACAAAAAAAACAAAGACCAAGCAATGGATCAACCACAAGAAGAAAACCCTTCTTCAAGGCTTGATCCTAAAATTGCATCAGATGCTGGAGCGATAGTTCCACTGCTGGGGAACGAAAATTCTCCGGAGACCCTAGTTGACATTGCCGCAGCAATTAACAGCAAGAAAAAAATACAAGTGCTAAAAATCACAGAAATACCAAACCAAACCTTTTTAGACGCAGTACTAGAAGACTCTTCGGAAGTCGTTTCTTTAAAAAGAAGGCTTTCAAGCCTGTCAAAATCAAAAGGAATAACAGTTGCTTTTGAGTCTGTTGTAACGCACGAGCTGTCTAACACAATCAATGAGCTAAGTTCTCAAAGTAGCTGTGAGTGGTTGGTTATGGGGTGGGACGGAAGATCACATAGCGGAATATTGGTTAGCAACCCTATAGGATGGCTGCTTGCTAATATCAACTCAAATCTTGCGCTATTTAAAGACAACGGCGTAAGGCATGTAGGAAAAGTGCTCCTTGCTTTAAGGCCGGGAAGAAAGGACAGAAACTTTATTGAGATTGCCCAGAGAGTTTGCTCGTTTTATGGCGCATCGCTAACGCTTTTGCATGTTGTTCCAGAAAAAACAACAAACAAAAACATTTTTGCAATGAAAGAAAAATCTTCTTCTAAACTGGAACAACCCAAAGCAGAAGTAGTAATTGTAAAAAGCAACGACCCAGTAGGAACAATTTCAGGAATCTCTGCAGGCTATGATTTATTGATCCTAGGAACACCAGAAAAAGACAACTGGATAAACGTATTGTTTGGAGGAGGAAAAGACAAGTTTACAGAAAAATCAGCATGTTCTGTGCTTAGGCTTACAGTAAAAGGCTAGTCGTTAAGTTTTAAAACAGCCATAAAAGCTTCTTGAGGAATTTCAACGTTTCCAACCAGACGCATTCGTTTCTTCCCTTTTTTCTGCTTTTCTAGGAGCTTTCTTTTTCTCGTAATATCACCGCCATAACACTTTGCAGTAACATCCTTTCTAAGAGCCTTGATGGTTTCTCGTGAAATAATTTTAGCACCTATAGCTGCCTGAATCGGAACATCAAACTGCTGCCTAGGAATAAGCTCCTTTAGTTTCTCACACATTTTTTTTCCAATAAAATAGGCGTTGTCGGCATGAATAAGAGCTGAGAGAGCATCTACAGGACGAGAATTGAGCAGGATGTCAACCCGAACCAGCTTTGAAGGCCGCATTCCAACAGGAGAATAGTCAAAAGAAGCATACCCCTTAGAAACAGTCTTAAGCCGATCATAAAAATCAAAAACAATTTCTGCCAGAGGCATCTCAAAAACAAGCTCAACCCGAGATGTTGTTAGATAGGTCTGGTTTTTTACCATCCCCCTCTTTTCAATACATAAAGACATAACGTTCCCCACGAAATCAGCTTTTGTAATAATTGACGCGGCTATGTACGGCTCCTCAACCCTCTCTAATTTAGAAGGCTCAGGAAGGTCAGAGGGGTTGTTGACAAGAAGTTTCTTTTCGGGCTCTTTTTTTGTGAAAGCGAAGTATGAAACGTTTGGAACAGTTGTTATTACGGTCATTCCAAACTCTCTTTCTAGCCTTTCCTGAACAATTTCCATGTGTAGCATTCCTAAAAAACCACAACGAAAACCGAAACCAAGTGCAGCAGAGCTTTCAGGAGTAAAAACAAGCGAAGCATCGTTAAGCTGAAGCTTTTCCATAGCACTTCTTAGCTCTTCATAGTCTTCAGTGTCTACAGGATAAACTCCCGCAAAGACCATTGGTTTTACATCTTCAAACCCCTCAATTGCAACAGCCGTAGTGTCATGGGCGTCAGCAATTGTGTCCCCAACCTTTACTTCTGTGGCCTCTTTGATTCCCGTAATTAAGTAGCCAACATCGCCAGCAAAAATCTCTGGCTTTGGGGTTTGCTTTAAATTAAGGGTTCCGACTTCATCGGCAATATATGTTTTGTTTGTTGCAACAAACTTGATTTTTTGATGCTTTTTTATAGAACCATTAATAATCCTAAAATATGTCTCAATCCCCCTAAAAGGGTTGTAAACTGAATCAAAAACCAAAGCCTGAAGAGGCTTGTTTTTGTCCCCAGAAGGGGAAGGAATTCTTTTAACAATTGCTTCTAATATTTTTTCAATTCCTTCCCCAGTTTTTGCACTGACAGGAATTACTTCGTTTGCCTGACAACCCAACAAATCAACAATATCCTCTGTAACTTCTTGAGGGCTTGCGCTAGGCAAATCAATTTTGTTTAAAACCGGAACAATCTGTAAATCGTTGTCAAGAGCCAAATAAAGATTTGAAATAGTTTGAGCTTGAATGTTTTGTGCGGCATCAACAACCAAAAGGGCGCCTTCGCAAGCAGCAATTGATCTAGAGACCTCATAAGAAAAATCAACATGACCAGGAGTATCAATAAGGTTGAGAATAAAATCACTTTCGTTATAAGAAAACGTCATTTGGACCGCATGAGATTTAATGGTAATGCCTCTTTCTCTTTCAAGATCCATGTTGTCAAGAAGTTGATCTTTTTTTTCACGCTCGGAAACAGAACCAGTATACTCCAAAAGCCTGTCAGCCAACGTGCTTTTGCCATGGTCTATGTGTGCAATAATGCAAAAATTTCGAATAGTCTTCATCTTAGAAAAATAACAGTGAACAAAAGTAAGTAAAAATAAAGCAACACAGACCTAATAATTAAAAGAGATAATGCGATAAAGAACGAGTTTTCTATCTTTGCGCTATTCAACAGTAAAAACAAACAAGTGGTAAAAATTGCAGACATAGAGATTGGAGCTTTTCCCTTGCTTTTGGCCCCCATGGAAGATGTTAGTGACCCCCCTTTTAGAGCTCTTTGCAAAGAGAATGGAGCCGACGTAGTTTACACAGAGTTTGTTTCAAGCGAAGGACTGATAAGGGACGCGGCAAAAAGCAAGATTAAACTAGATATTTATGAAAAGGAAAGGCCTGTCGGAATACAAATATTTGGAGCAAATCTTGACTCGATGCTTAAGGCAGTAGACATAGTAGAAAAAACAAAACCCGACATAATAGACATTAATTTTGGATGCCCTGTCAAGAAGGTTGTCTCAAAAGGAGCTGGTGCGGGCATCTTAAAAGACCTCGATTTAATGGAAAAACTTACTGAAGCAATTGTAAAAAGAACAAAGCTTCCAGTAACAGTTAAGACGCGCTTAGGCTGGGATCAGAACTCTATTAAAATTGTTGAGGTTGCAGAAAGACTGCAAGACGTGGGATGTAAGGCAATAGCAATTCATGGAAGAACTAGGGCTCAAATGTATAAAGGAGATGCTGACTGGACTTATATTGAAAAAGTTAAGAACAACCCCAGAATGTACATTCCTGTTTTCGCAAATGGAGACATAAACACTCCAGAAAAGGCACAACAAATTAAAAACCTAGGGATTGACGGAGCAATGATAGGAAGAGCAAGCATAGGAAATCCTTGGTTTTTTAATGAGGTCAAGCACTTTCTAAAAACAAAAAACTATCTTCCACCAGCAACTATTTCTGAGCGAGTGGCAATGGCAAAAAGACATTTAGAAATGGCAATAGGCTGGAAGGGAGAAAGGCTAGGGGTTTATGAAACAAGAAGACATTACGCCAACTATTTTAAAGGAATACCAGACTTTAAGCCGTATAGACAAAAATTAGTAACAAGCGACGAGCCAAAAGACATTTATTTAACGCTTAGCAAGGTTTTAGAGGAGTTTTAATATCATTTTTTAAGAGCTTTTAACACCTGTGAAGAAACAATTCTTGAAGCTAAACCACCCAAAACAACAACAGTAAAAAACACAACAACAAAAGTCATTGCAGACACAGACACAGGATATGCAAGCGAGGGGGTTATCATAAACAAGGAAAAGTTCTGTTGGAGCAAGACCAAACAAAAACCAACAAAAACACCAGACAATGATCCAGCAATAGAGATTAAGACACCTTGATAGAAAAACACTCGACTAATTTCTTTTTTTACAAGCCCAAGGCTGAGGAGAACCTGAAGGTCACTTCGCTTTTCTAAAATCATCATAATTAATGCGCCGACTACATTAAAAAGAGCAATAATTACAACAAGCGTGAAGATTAAATATACTGCAGCCTGCTCAGTGTTTAACATTTTGTAAAGAGTGTCGTTTTGTGCAAGACGGGTTTTAACAACAAAGGAATCCCCCAGAACCCCTTTGATTTCTTCTATAGCCAATGCTTCATTTACAGAATTGTGCAGATAAAAATTAACAGAGCTTACCTGAGAGCTGTCATATCCTAACAGTTCTTGCGCAGTGCTCAAAGAAGTATACACAACACTATTGTTTGTTTCCTCATTAATTTCAAAAACCCCCAAGGTTAGAAACACAGAACTTGCAAAGGCGTCTTCAACAGAAAGTACTTGTCCAGAACCAGGCTTAGGAGCATAAACCACGGGTGCGTTTATATTATCTAGCAGCTCTAAGCCCAGGCTATTTGCAACCCCCCAGCCCGCAACAAGCTCTTTCTCTCCTTGATTAATCCAATTTCCTTCAACTAAAATAGAATCAACAACACTTAAAGGGAAAAATTCATCAACACCCTTGAGTTGAACAATTTGACTGTTTTTGTTAGTACTAACTAAAACCCTTTCTTCAACAGCCCTAGAAACGCTAGAAAAAGAAGACAGGCTAGACAAGCTCCTATAATCTTTTTCATCAAGAAGGAAGGTTTTTCCACTATTTGCAGACGCTTTTAAATCTGGAGAGGTGTATGAAAGAAACCCAAGACTAAAATCTTTTAGCCCACTAAAACCTGAAAGCACAATAAAAAGAGAGGCGGCGCTTACAAAAACACCAAAAACAGCAAGAAATGACATAAAATTAATAGCATTGTTAGAGCTTTTAGAAACAAGGTAGCGACGAGCTATATAAAAAGGAGTGTTCACTGAGATTGTTTTTTTATAGGATTGTCTAAGCTTTTTAAAGAATTTTCAATTCGATCAATATAATCTAAAGAATCATCTATGTAAAAAACAAATCCAGGAACTTTTCTTAGCTGATTTTTTGCTTTTTGAGAAATGCGATGTTTTATGCTTGCAGCAGCAGCAGAGACTTCTTTTAATATTTGTTGTGACATGGCCGAAGGAAACACGCTTAAAAAAACTTTAGCAAAAGAAAAATCAACAGAAACACTAACTTTTGTAACAGAAACAAGAATTCCCTTGGTTCCCTGTTTTTTCATTCTTTCTTGTATAATTTCAACGAGATCTTTTTGTAGAATTTTAGAAATCTTTTTTTGGCGAGTGGTTTCCATTTAGTAAAAATAGGACATTTGAAAGTTTAAATAAAAGAAAAAATTTTTAAACTAACTTTGCCTTGTGATAAAGAAAATAGAACACGTTGGAATAGCGGTAAAAGACCTAAATAAATCAAACGTCCTTTTTGAAAAACTTTTGGGAGAGGGAAGCTATAAAACAGAAACAGTTGATGCCGAAGGAGTAATAACGTCTTTTTTTAAACTTGGAAGCCAAAAAATCGAGCTGCTAGAAGCAACATCTAAAAACAGCCCTATATCAAGGTTTATTAACAAAAGAAGCGAAGGCATGCATCATCTTGCCTTGCATGTTGATGACATTGAAGCAGAAATAAAAAGACTTGAGGATGAAGGGTTTTCTTTTGTTTCAAAAAAGCCAACAAATGGAGCAGACAATAAAATAATGATTTTTTTGCATCCAAAAAGCACTAACGGGGTTCTTGTAGAGCTTTGTCAAGACATAAAATAACCTTTTGTGATTATAAAAACATTTATTAATATTGCAAACTATTTGGTCCTATAGCTCAGTTGGTTAGAGTAGATGACTCATAATCATTTGGTCCCTGGTTCGAGCCCAGGTGGGACCACCCTTAAAACCCCTCTCTTAGAGGGGTTTTTTTGTTTTTATTCATTGTGCCAAGAATTATTTTCGCTATTTATGTCAGGATATTTTTTATCAGGATCTATAACTACAGAGGTTATTTCTTCTGAAACATCAACCATAAAAGACCACTCAACATTTCTTTTCCAAATTTCAACAGGCAAGTTTTTTAAGATCTTACTGCCACTCGCTGTAGTTATTTCAATTTCTACAGGCATGGGGATTTTTTCCAGATTCTTGATGGTAATTATTGCTTTGGATATTTTTTTAAAATTCTTTTTATAAGAAACATTTGTAACAGCCTGGTCTAATTTCCAGTTGTTTAGAATCCAAGACCTCCAGAACCAACCTAGATCTTCTCCTGAAACATTTTCCATAGTTCTAAAAAAATCATCAGGCCCAGGATGTTTGTAGGCCCAACGACGGACATACTCTTTAAACGCTTCATCAAACCGCTCCTCTCCCAAAACACTATTTCGCAACAACAAAAGCACTGCTGCGGGTTTTTGATACCCCAACATTCCCAAACTCATTTCTTTTAGGTTGTCAGGAGCACTGATTATAGGCTCCATTGGGCCAAAAAACTCTTCAAATTTAACAAGGCGCTGGCCTTGCTTTTGCATGTCTATTTCTCCCCTATAATACTCTCCATCGTTAAATTCCATTGTGCTTAACATATTAATAAAAGAATTAAACCCTTCATCCATCCACGCATAAAGCCTTTCGTTAGACCCAACAATCATAGGAAACCAAATATGGCCAAACTCGTGATCTGTTACGCCCCACAAGCCAGCTTCAGTTGCTTTATAGCTACAGAAGACTATTCCAGGATACTCCATTCCACCAACAATACCAGCAACATTTATTGCAGCAGGATACGGGTATTCAAGCCATTTTTTTGAATAATGCTCAATAGATTGTTTTGTGTATTCCGTAGATCTTCCCCAAGCCTTGTCCCCCATGCTTTCTACAGGATAAGCAGAGACGGCCATTGATTTTTCCCCGCTAGGGAGATTTATTCTTGCAGCATCAAGAATAAATGCAGAAGACGAGGCCCAAGCAACATCTCTTGCATTTTCAATTCTAAACTTCCATGTGAGCGCGCTGCTCTTGCTCGGCCTACTACTAGGGCTGTTAATTTCATCTGCATTTCGAATAAAGACAGTTTCATCGCTTTTTGTTGCATCCTCCCATCGTTTTTCTTGCTCAGAAGTGTAAACATCAGAAGGGTTTAGCAGCTCTCCAGAACAAACAACAATGTGGTCTGAAGGAACTGTAATGTCAATATTAAAATCGCCATACTCTAAATAAAACTCGCCCGCCCCCAAGTAAGGAAGAGTGTTCCAGCCATTTAAATCGTCGTACACGCACATCCTTGGATACCACTGAGCAACAGTAAAGAGCTTGCCGTTTTTTGTTTCTAACACACCCATTCTGTCAGACCCATAGTCTGGAGATGTAAAAGAAAAACTAATGTTTAGTTTAATTTTTCCGCCTTCAGCTTTTAAGGGGTTTGGCAGATAAACCTTCATCCGTGTTTCATATATTTTATACTTCACCGCGCGTGTTTTTTTCTTTCTTCCTTTACCATCAGTAACTGAAACAGAAGAGATTTTAAAACCTCCATCAAAGCTTTGGCCTCTTGCTCCATTCCTGCTTCCCTCTATAGGAATAATAGCATTTCCTCTGGAGCTATTCTCAAAAAGGTTTTGGTCTAGCTGAAGCCATAAGAACTCAAGAGAGTCATGGCTGTTGTTTGTGTAAGTAATGGTTTCATTACCAAAAATTTTATTTTGTGAAGGGTCTAGCGTAACAGCAATTTTATAGTCTGCTTGGTTTTGCCAGTAATTATGCCCGGGCTTACCGCTTGCAGAACGCGTAGACGTACCATCGCTAGAGTAAAAATTGTTAGCAAAAACATCAGTGTATTTGTAGACAGACTCAAAGCTTTCCTGAGCATTAAAAGAAAGAGAGCTTAAAAACACAAGCGCTGAAATAAAAAAAGAAATTCTCATTTAGATTGGGATTTTTATTAAGACGGCAAGATAGGGCAAATTCTAAAAATATAACCAAGAAAGAATTTTAGATTAGAGCGTCAGCCAAACAAATTAAAAATTTAACCTAAACAATAAAAAAACCTTGGCATTAGTCAGGGCCTTTTTTGTTTTATATAAGAGTAACGCCAAGCCCAGGGGCTGAAACAGGGATCATGATTCCATTTTTAATTACAAACCCCCCTTTTACAAGGTCTTTAGCAAGATCAAGGCTTCCGTCTAAATCTAAATATTTTGTATTAGGATAAGAGAGCGCTGTGTTAAGGGCGGCAGAGATACTAATAATGCTTTCGTCGTTACACCCCCACATTAGATCAATTCCTTTAGCAAGGGCTGTAGAGGCAATTTCGCGAGCAGCAGAAATTCCTCCGCACTTCATTAGCTTAATGTTATAAATTCCAGCATAATTCTGTGTAGAATATTTGATAGCATCACCAGGGGTTACAATAGATTCGTCAAGGGCTATAATTTTTTTTAATTCTTTTGGAAAAGACAAGTTTTCTTCTGGGCTTTCAACTTTTAAAGGTTGCTCAATTAATTCAATATTTTTGATAGAATTAAAAAACTTTAGGGCTTCATCAAAAGACCATCCTTGGTTTGCGTCAACTCTTATAACAACAGAATCCTTAAATCTTTCTTGGAGCTTTATAATGCGCTCAATATCTATGTCTATTTGCTGGCCAAGTTTTACTTTTATATGTGTAAACCCAGAAGCACAATATTCTTCAACCTCACTTATGGTTTCTTTTATTCCTTTTATTCCAACCGTAATTGAAGTAGGTAGTGATGATATTTTATTACCAAGAAACCTGCCTAAAGAAATATTAGAAGCTTTACAAAAAACATCATGAAGAGCAATGTTATATGCCGCCTTAGAGCCAGGATCACTAGCAAGCTGCTGATCAACTAGATTGATATTTTGAAAAAGATTAGAAAGATTTTTCCCAGTCAGCTCATTTTTAAAAAGAACAGCATTTTTATAAGACTCCGAAGTGTCTATTCCAACAACATGTTTAGAAACACTTGCCGCGCCTAATCCGTAGAGACCATTGTTTAAAACTATTTTAACAATTAAGTTTTGAATAGCTGAGGTTGTTTTATACGAAATTGAATACGGACGTGTTAGGGCAATATCTACTAACGAAACCTCTATGAAATCAATAGTCATTTTTTTAGTGTTATAAGAATATCTGCTATTTCATCAACACCTTCTTCTAAAGGCATGAACACAGGCTTATCTAGACTTTTAGAAATCGAGTTTTTACATGCAACCAATTCTTCAGTAGTCATTTTTGAAGAACTTAAAGCAATAGCAAGCACATCCTTTTCATAAGCATTAATTAAGTTAATTTCAGATTCAAGACTGGGGATAATCGCCTCAACATGCTCCCACCCATCAAAGTATTTTCTTTCAGGAGAGTGCTGAAGAATAACGCCGTCAACATTGCAAGAAACCAAAAACTCTCCCCCGCAAGGCCCTGAAGGATTCCGTAATGCAGCCTGCCCTTCAATTAGCATAAAATCAGGGCCTTTTTCTTTGTAACAACCAACAACAGCTTTTTCAAGCTCTCCAGATACAAAGTCATTTAGGGTAGAATCAAAGATAAAGCCATGATCCCAGCCTTGCATCCAGCCAGTTTGCCCAGTATAAATCATTTCAGCAGAATAGCCCTTACTAACTAGCGCGTCGACGACCATCTTTGCAGTAGTGCGCTTGCCTAGACCGCAGTCAGTCCCCATAACAACAACTTTAAGGCATTTAACAGAAGCTATTTCTCCAGACCAGAAGCGTAGTTCCTTCCTTGATTTAATTCTTCTTATATCATGAATTATTACGGAATTTTTTTTAGCGCATGAGTTGAGTTCGTTATCAGAGTTTAGCATTGAGTGTAGGCCGTTAATTATTGACATTTTATGATTTAGAGCTAACAGGATATCAGATTTCATTTTGTCTGGCAACAATCCGCCTGCAGAGGCAACACCAATAATACAATAGCTAGCCTTTATAGAGCTGCTTATAAATGAATCTAAATCTTTATATATTGGAATTCCAGAAGAGTTTTCGTCTAAAATAATTTTCTCATGAGCGTCTAGAGAAATAAATTTTCCTGAAAACTTCTTGTCTATAACAGCAACTATCGAAAATCGTTTAGACGAACGAATAAGACCATGAGCTGTCTTCGCAAACTTTGTGTCAAACAACTCATGAGTCAGTATAACAGCTTTTCCAGAAAGACTCATATTAAACAAATATATTCAATATTCAGCCAGAATAACAACAAAAAAACTAATCAAAAACATAATAAAATTTTTAGCTACTTTAGCCATAAGACACCAAACTCTAAGACATTATGAGAAACTTTATAAACTATACACTGCTGGTTTTCATTTCTTTTTTGGTTTTTTCTTGCCAAGAAAAACCTATTGTGTGCGACCTTTTAATATATAACGGAACAATATATGATGGAACGGGAGACAGACCTTATATCGGCTCTGTTGGGATCACAAACGATAAAATTATATATGTTGGAAAAAACAGAAGATTTGAATCAGACACAGTGATTGACGCAACCTCCCTTTCTGTTTCGCCAGGATTTATAAACATGTTAAGCTGGGCATACTCTTCTTTGATGGAAGACGGAAAGTCTTTAAGCGATTTAAAACAAGGAGTGACTCTTGAGGTTTTTGGGGAAGGAGTTTCTCCAGGACCATATGTAAAGGACGGAGAACGCCATTCCTTTAAAGAGGCAATGGAGGCTCTAGAAAATAGTGGTACTTCAACCAACATAGCTTCGTTTCTTGGAGCTACTACAGCACGAATAATGGAGGTTGGCTTTGAAAACAGGCCAGCAACAGACAATGAAATGCAAAAAATGAGGGAAATGGTTAAGCAGTCTATGGAGGAGGGGGCAATGGGCATTGGTTCATCACTAATTTATGCTCCAGCAGACTATGCCCCAACAGAAGAACTGGTTGAGCTTTGCCGGGTTGCAGCTGAGAAAGGCGGAATGTATATTTCTCACATAAGAAATGAGGACAATTTACTTATGGAAGCTTTAGAAGAATTAATCACCATCTCTAGAGAGGCAGACATTCCTGCAGAAATCTATCATCTAAAAGCATCAAGAGAGACAAATTGGCACATGCTTGATTCACTTATAAAAAGAGTTGAACAGGTAAGAAATGAAGGCCTGGAAATTACAGCAGACATTTATACATATAATGCAAGCTCGACAGGACTCACAGGGGTTATCCCAACATGGGTTCAAGAAGGGGGTCATAGGGCATGGATAAACAGAATGAAAGACCCAAAAATTCGTCCACGATTATTAAATGATATTAGAAAACAGCTTGCAGAACAACCCCCAGAAGGTATTTTAATGGTTGGATTCAACAATTCAGAAATGTCAAAAAAATACTTAGCAAAAACTATAGCGGAAGCAGCCAAAACAAGAGGGCAAAGCCCAGAAGAAGCGATAGTTGACATGGTTATTGAAGACGACAGCAGGATACAATGTATATATTTCAGTATGTCTGAAGATAATATTAGAAAAAAAATTCAACTCCCATGGGTTTCTTTTTGTTCAGACGCAGGCTCCTATTCTGATATTTCAAAAAACTTCAAAACCCACCCGAGAGCTTTTGGAAGCTTTATAAGGGTTTTAGGAAAATATTCAAGAGACGAAGGGCTAATCTCTCTAGCAGAAGCTGTAAGGAGGCTTAGCGGATTTCCGGCAAAAAATCTTAAACTTAAAAGCAGAGGCCTGCTTAAAGAGGGATACTTTGCAGATGTTGTGATGTTTGACGCAAACAAGGTTGATGACAAAGCAACCTTTGACCAACCACTTCAGTTCTCAGTTGGGGTAAACCACGTTGTTGTAAACGGGACGCCCGTGCTGCTAAACAGCAAACATACAAACAAGTTTACAGGCAGATATGTAAAAGGCCCGGGATATATAGAGTAAGTATAACACCCTATAAGCCCCAGGCCTTTAAAAGGTTTTGTAAAAAACTTTTAATCTAGAAACACTGGCGCTCCAGCTTCTTCTAGCTCTTTTCCTAAAGAATCAACTCTAGAAATAAAAGAATTCATTTTTGACTTAGCTCTGTCAAACATTTCTTTTGCCATTTCAAAACTTTGCATATGCAGCGCTGTTGGCCCATAGGAGCTGCCAAAATACCCGCCCCTAGCATTTGAAAGACGATCCATTAAAGTAAGCCGGTCTTTTTCACCAACTTCAGCTTTAGCCGCACTTCCGCCAAACTCTTTTTGCAGAGAATGCATTTCGGCGCGAAGAGCATATACAGTCTTTGTAAGTTCCGCGCGATTTGATTTTAAGTTTTTCAAACTTCTTTCATACGTAGAGATTCTGGCAGTAGCTTTTTTAAACTTATGTTCATAAATACCAACAGCAGTAGTAAGCTCAGCAAGAGCTTGGTTGTACTCTTTGTGCTTATCTGCAAGAGGATTGGTTAAAACGTTTTTACGAATACGTTCAACATCTAGACTAACAGGACCTGCAAGCTCAGTTAAGTCCCCGCCAACTCTTTTATACAAAGAAACCTGATATGTTCCAGGATCAACATTGGCAGACATTCCTCCTCCGCCACGAGGGCCACCACCACCCCATCTGCCTCTGCTAGGGGCTGAAGAAGAAACCGTTGTTGTTGTTGAAACAGAAGACCTTAAACCCCAGGTTACTCTGTGAAGCCCTTTTTTAAGAGGGCTTGAAACCACATCTACCAAAGCTCCTTTGCTGTTCCTTATCATTAATATAGCTTCAGAACCAGCCTCAGTCATTTCTTTATCTAAGACATCCCAGCCTGGGAAAGGAATATCTTCAGTTTTAAGCTTTTTTTCTCTTTTTTTACGCTTGGATTTAAGATTGTCGTGTCCTTCAGACAAATAATATGTTATTGTCGCTCCATATCCAGGGTTTTTTGCAGCATAAGCAGAAGCACCAGAGCTTCCAGTACCGCTTCTTACAGGATTGTATTGAAGAGCTTTTCTAGGAGTAAATAAATGAGCTTGTTTTTCAAGTGTTGAAGCAGAAATATCTCTAAGCGGACTATAATCGTCCATTACATAAAAACTTCTACCAAAAGTTGCTAAAACTAAATCATTTTCACGTTTTTGAATAGCAAGATCTCTTATAGAAATTGTTGGCAGACCCTTTGAAAACTTGTGCCATTTTTCTCCTTGATTCAAACTAACATATACGCCATATTCAGTTCCTAAAAACAATAAATTAGGATTAACATGATCTTGTACTATCCTCCATATCAATGTCCCCTCAGGAATACCATTAATTATAGGGGTCCATTTTTTTCCACCAGTAGTTGTTTTATATAGATATGGGCTATAATCACCAAACTTATGATTGTCTAGAGCCACATATGCAGTATTAACATCGTGCAGATCTGCTTTAATGTCATTTACAAACCCAGAAGCAGGAACGCCAGGAAGTTTATCGACTGTCATTTTTGTCCAAGTATTCCCGCCGTCTTTTGTGTATTGAATTATCCCATCATCTGTCCCTGCATATAAAACATTTTCATCAACATTAGATTCAGCAAGAGAGGTAATGGTGTTATATGTAGACATAGCATATAGGTCCAAAGCGTTATCAAAACTCTGAACCTTTCCCATTATAGGCAGGCTTAGCCGCTCCTCGTTTTTAGTTAAATCTTTAGACACTGGAGTCCAGTTGTCTCCCCTGTTTTCAGAACGCCATACTCTTTGGGTTCCGAAATAAAGACGCTTAGGGTCATGCTGGCTTACAAGAATAGGAGAGTCCCAATTAAATCTTTCATAAGGATCATCGATTCCCTCTTGTGGACGAATATTTACAGCCTCTCCAGTTGTTCTATCAACTCGGTTAATATAACCTTGTTGTGACTGAGCATATACTATGTCTGGGTTCCCTGGCTCGGTTGCCGGCTGATGTCCATCACCGCCTAAAACAACATACCAATCAGCGTTTGTTATACCATTTCTTCTTACAGTTCGAGAAGGACCTCCTTGGGTGTTGTTGTCCTGCGTGCCTCCATAAATGTTATAAAAAGGCTCAGCATCATCTACCGCTAACTTGTAAAATTGAGTTAAAGGGAGGTTTGCAACATATTTCCAGTTTTTAGAACTGTCGAACGATTCATAAATTCCACCGTCAGTTCCCATTAGAAGATAATTCGGATCATTTGCTTTAAATGTTAAGGAGTGATTGTCTGAATGTTTTTGTGACTCAGTCATAGTATAAAATGTTTTTCCGCCATCTTCAGAAACTAAAACACGAACATTCATTAAATATATCATATCAAACTTGTGTGGTGAGGCAACTAATTCTTGATAATAGTGAGGTCCAGTTCCGCCAGAGACAGTGTCTGACATTTTTGACCAGCTCCCCCCGCTGTTAGAAGAACGGTATACGGCGCCTTTTCTATGATCTAGTTCAATAGCAGCATATAATACAGTTGGCTCCATTGGAGAAATAGCTAGACCAATTTTTCCCAGATTAGACTTAGGAAGTCCTTTGTTTATTTTTGACCAAGACTCTCCTCCATCAACACTTTTATAAAGAGCTGTTCCTGGGCCGCCACCTATCAAGGCCGCTACGTTTCTGTGTTTTTGCCAGCTGGCAGCATATAAAATATTTGGGTTGGTTGGATCAATAACCAAATCAGTAACACCTGTCCACTCATTAATCTCTAAGGTGTTTTTCCAGGTTTTGCCTCCGTCAACACTTTTATATAAACCTCTTTCACCGCCAGAACTCCATAAAGGCCCTTGAGAAGCAACCCATATAATATCAGAGTTGTCGGGATGTACTATTATTTTTGAAATATGTTCAGATTTTTTTAATCCCATATCTTTCCAAGACTTGCCGCTATCCATACTATGATAAATTCCATGTCCAATGCCTATGTGTCTTCCTCCAACATTTTCTCCCGTCCCAAGCCATATAGAAGCGGAGTTATTAGGGTCAATAGTAACACAGCCTGTAGCAAAGAAAGGCTGGCTGTCGGTTAATGGATGCCATGTTGTTCCAGAATTTTCAGTTTTCCACGCTCCACCAGAAGCAACAGCTACATACCAAATGTTTTCATTTCTTGGATCAATAGCAATATCAGAAATTCTGCCAGACATAAATGCTGGGCCAATACTTCTAAATTCGAACCCACTCAATGCAGAAGCAATTGCAGATTTTTCTTGTTTTTTATCCATTGCGCCTCTTGGCCCCCTTGGCCCTTGAGCTAGACTCATAAAATATGAGAAAAGCAGCACAATAGAAACTATATAAAGCTTCAAGTTTTTCATAATGTCTTAAGTTAATTTGTTAGTTCTCTATAAATAAAGTTAAAAAATATTTAAAAAAAGCAAAATATAATTCAAAAGACATATTTTTTATACAATATTGGCATAGATTTTGTAAACAAAAAGAATTATAAATAAAACAAAAACATGAAGTCAATAAAAAGAGATACAAGGGCGGTTTTGTCTAACAACCCAACATCTTTACTGATTGCGGAACTATTAAAAAAAAATACAGAAAAAAACAAGAGATTTAGTTTTCTTCAAAAAATGATTTAGGAATTTTTGGAAAAAGCTTTAATGCGTTTTTATAGTATACTTTTTTTAGAACAGAATCCGGAAGACTCATTCCGTACATTTTCCAAAAAGCATGTCTCTTCCTGTAATAGCTAAAATATTCATCCTTGGTTTCAAGAACACGGAAATACACATAATATTCTTCTTTTTTATAAGAGTCTTTTCCAAACATTACTCGGTCTTGATAGTCAACCATAAATTTACGAGCTCTTCTTGGCTGTCTTCCTAATTCTGCTAAAACAGCACCAATTTCAGTCATCACATTAGGGTATTTATCTAAATGGGAGCTCATTCTATCTAGATCGTTCGCCATCCAACCCATATGAGCATTAATAAATATAGTTTGCGGGTGTTTTCTAAAAACATCATGCTGTTCTTTTAACAGCTCCTCAAATGATGGGAAAGAATCAGAACTTCCTCTATATCTTCCGGGTTTTTGTTTTAATTCAAGCCATCTTTCATTGTTTTTGTCTTTAGGCTCCCAAAAAAGAGCAGGCTCTGCAGTGTGAATTAGCACAGGGATATTTAGCTCTCCGCAAATTGCCCATACAGGATCTAGTCTAGGGTCATTAACAGCAATTCTATTTCCAAATTTATCTTTATTATTTAATCCTAATGACTTGTAAACTTTTAAACCTATCGCGCCTTGATCAACAGCATCTTTAATTATGTCAACTTGGGTTTTAGCATAATCGAAACTATCAATTGATTCAAAATCTATATTTACAAACACGCCAAATCTGTCGGGATAGCTGCTGTTAATATTTTTCATCGTATTTGTAAAATAAACATCTTTAACAGCCTGGGGGCCCCAGCCAGAACCGCTTAAATTAATCATATACGCCATATTTAAACTATCCATTTCTTCTACAAGGTCAGAGAAATCTCTGCCAGGAACATTCCATTGATGGTTATGGACATCAATAAAAGGATATTTTGCTTTATATGTTTTGTTTGCTTCAACAATAAGCGAAGAAGGTGGATCGTAGTCTTCAAAACTCATTATGTTGTTTTTTTTCTGAATTAAATCAATCGAAAAATAGATAACAACCGCCAGCATTATTATGAAGGCAATAGACTTAACAATAGTTTTAAAAGACAAGAGTTTTTGCATTATTTAATAGGAATTGAGATAAATGTAGTGTCCCATTTTAAATTTAGACTAACACTTGTTGAGTCTTTGGCAAAATCAATAGTAAATTGTTCTACAGGGGTTTCCACAGAATAAGAAGGAACGACAACTTTAACTATATCTTTAGTTTGGTCGGGCTCCATTATTGCAAAGTATTTATCATGCTCAGAGTTTAAAAACACCAACCAAGACTCAGCCCCGGGGATCGTATAAAGCTGGTATGTCCCAGCAGCTATTTCTTTTCCGCCAAAAGAAATACTAGAGCCTGTCATAAAGGTTGTTGCTGCATTTGCCCCTGTTCTCCAATATTTTCCATAAGGGACTAAGGCTTCATTTTTCTCAGCACCAAAAATCAACCTCCCTTTTTTATATGGCCTGCTATATACAACCTCTAAATCATGTAATTCATTTTTAAATGAGGCGGTGCCTAAAGGACTTTTTGGCGGAGACATTGACATATAGACAAATACGGCGCCTATAATTAACGCGACAATTAGAATAATAATTTTAAGATATTTCATTTTTTTAATTTAGATAGAAGGCAAATTTAAAACTTTTTTAACACTGCTTCTAACAATCCTTCCATAATTATGTAGCCTTCTTTGTTTGGATGAACTCCATCATATGTTAATTCTGGCCTAAGCTCTTTTTTTTCTCCAACCATTGAAGAAAAATAATCTATGTAAAGAATATTGCTTTCTTTACAATACTTTCTAATTTTTTGATTAAGCTCAATAACAAGGGCTGTAGGTTTTATTTCTGGCCTCCAAGTTAGTTCATTAACAGGGAGGACAGAACACAGAACAGGCCTTATGCTGTTTTTTTTAGCCAAATTAGCCATAAAAACTATATTGTCAAAGATTTCTGAAACACTAATATAGCCGGTGTTTTGCGCAATATCATTTATTCCTGCGAGAATTATTACGCCTTCAGGGTTTAGACTGAGAACATCAGCTTCAAACCTGTCAAGCATTTGAGGAGTAGTTTCACCGCTTATGCCTTTGTTAATTAAAAACCCATGTTCAGAAAAAAACTCAGAGCTATAATTGCTCCATGATTCGGTTATGGAATCGCCCATAAGAACAATTTTATTTGGAGTCAGGTTTTTGCCTATTAATATGAAGCTAATTATAGCAAAAACAAAAAACAGGATTAATATTGGCTTCGAAGTTTTTATCATTTTTGTAAGTTTTTGCTCATTTTTGCGAGTTTTTTGCTCGTTTTTGCTCATTTTTACTCATTTTTACTCATTTTTGTGAGTTTTTAACTCATTTTAACTCATTTTTACTCATTTTTAAATTCTGACATGTATTTTCCCAAAACATCGAACTCTAGATTTACCACGTCTCCACATATCATTTTTCCAAACGTAGTGGTTTCATATGTATAAGGAATAACAGCAACACTGAGCTCATTAGCTTTTGAGCCAGAGACAGTAAGACTAACGCCATTTATTGCAATTGACCCCTTTCGGATAATCGCTCCAATCTCAGGCTTTTGATATTGAAAAGAAAAAACCCAGCTCCCATTTTCATCTAATATATTAACACATTTAGCCATTTGATCTACATGTCCCTGAACAAGGTGCCCGTCAATTCTGTTGCCTAGCCTAAGACTTCTTTCCAGATTTATAGAATCGCCTTCAACGACTTTAGAGAAGGTTGATTTGCTTAATGTTTCTTTTATTGCTGTCACAAAATGAGCATTATCTGAAACCCGAGTTACAGTTAAACAAACGCCATTATGAGAAACGCTTTGGTCAATCTTTAGTTCGCAGCTAATCTGACTGCGAATCTTTAATTCTATGTTGTCTTTAATTTTTGTTATTTGCTCAACAACCCCTATAGCCTCAACTATTCCGCTAAACATAATAAGGTTTTTAATATTTGACTAAATTTACAGAATATTATTACAATACTAGACAAGGAAATGCAAGAAAACAAAAAGCTTAAAATAGGAATTACCATTGGCGACATGAATGGTGTTGGCCCAGAAATTATTCTAAAAACTTTTGCAGATAAAAGAATGTTAGAGTTTTGCACGCCAATCATATATTCATCAGCCAAAAGTATTGAGGTTATTAAAAAACATTTTAAATACAATATTGATTTTAATAGCATTAAGTCTTCTGCTCAAGCAGAAAAAAACCAAGTTAACATAGTAAATTGTTGGAACGAAACACCACAGATTAATTTTGGTACTAAGGACAAGAATATAGGGAAGCATGCTGTAATTTCTTTAAAGGCTGCAACCTCAGATCTTAAAGAAGATCAGATAGACGCCATTGTCACTTCCCCGATTAACAAAGCCTGCGTTCAGTCAGATGAGTTTAATTTTCCAGGGCATACAGATTATTTAGACAGTGAAATAAAAGGAAGCGCCCTAATGCTAATGGTCTCAGGAAACTTAAGAATAGGGCTCCTAACAGATCATATTCCAATAAGCAAAATAGCAGAAAGCATAACAAAGGAAGTGATAGAGAACAAAATAAACACAATACACAAAACACTAGTAGAGGATTTTAAAATTTCTAAACCAAAAATTGCAATACTTGGGATTAATCCTCATTCAGGAGATGATGGAGTAATAGGATCAGAAGAAAAAACAGTTTTAAGCCCTACAATACAACAAATGCGTGAAAACAATATGTTGGTGTTTGGCCCTTATTCTGCAGACAGTTTTTTTGGCTCAGGCCAGCAAGAGTCTTTTGATGCAGTTATTGCTGCATATCATGATCAAGGACTTATTCCTTTTAAAACCTTGTCATTTGGACAAGGAGTTAATTATACGGCAGGTCTAGAGAAAATCAGGACTTCTCCTGACCATGGAACAGCATATTCAATTGCCGGAAAAGGAATAGCAGACGAAACGTCATTTAAAGAGGCTATTTTTTTAGCAATTTTAATATATAGAAACAGAACAGAACATCAAGAATTAATCAAGGGAGCAATAAAAGAGGAAAACCCAACTAAAACAAAATAAAAGTTTTATATTTGCTCGCTTTAAAATCAGAAACCATGAGGCCTCACAATGATTTTAATATTGAATTTGTAGGATTAAAACCGGGGCATCACAATTTTGATTTTGACGTAAGTGACACGTTCTTTAATGATTATAACTATTTTGATTTTAGCCATGCCAATATTAATATTGATGTAGCGTTGATAAAAAAAACTACAATTATGGAATTAAATATTGTAGCAAAAGGACATGTTAGGTTAAAATGCGACCTAACAAACGAGCCTTATGATCAACCCATTAACAACAATATTGATCTGGTTGTAAAATTTGGAAGCGAGCTTAACAATGAAGATGACGAGATATTAATAATACCTCATGGAGAGCACAAGATAAACTTAGCCCAATATATTTACGAGCTGATTGTTTTATCAGTGCCAGCAAAAAAAATTCATCCTAGAGTTTTAGATGGATCGCTAAAACCAGAAATTTTAAATATATTAGAGGACCTTAAACCAAAAGAAAACAGAAAAAACGCTGACCCTAGGTGGGAGAAGTTAAAAAAATTAATAACTAACAAAGAAAGCTTATAATGGCTCATCCTAAAAGAAAAACATCAACAACAAGAAGAGACAAGCGAAGAACGCACTATAAAGCCAAAGAAAGACAATTAGCAACTTGTTCTATTACCGGAGAGCCTCATTTATATCACAGGGCTTACTGGCATGAAGGAAAGCTATATTATCGCGGAAAAATTCTCTTAGACGAAACTACTGCAGAAGAATAAAACTTTACAGATTTTGCAAGCCACTTAGCTTGTTTACTGGTTTAGAATTTAAAAATATTAATGTATGAGAGCAAGATATATATTATTGTTTCTTGTTTGTTTTCAAGTGTCTTTTTCACAATCACAAAACAAAGAAATTAAGGCAGATGAAACCATATACTATTTTATAAGGCATGCGGAAAAGGACAAGTCTAGCCCTAAAAACAGAAATCCAAAATTAAGTAAGAAAGGACAATTAAGAGCATTAAACTGGGCATATTTTTTTAGAGAAATCCCTCTAGTTGCAATATATTCTACAAATTATATAAGAACAATCACTACAGCTGAGCCAGTAGCAGGTGATAAAAACCTTCCTATTATAATTTATAGCCCAAAAGAGGTGGATATAAATAGCTTTAAGAAGAAAAATCATAGAAAATCAGTCCTTATCGTTGGTCATAGTAACACAACACCCGAATTTGTAAATGCTATATTAGGTTTTGAAAAATTTAAAAAAATGAAAGACAATGACAATTCCAGCTTGTTTATTATAAAAGAAACACAGGGAGATGCTACTGTAGAGCGTCTATCTATTAGTTTTTAGTTTTTCTAATTTTAATCATTTTTGTTCATTTTTCGTTCATTTTCGTTCATTTTCGTTCATTTTCACTCATTTTTCGTTCATTTTCGTTCATTTTCGTTCATTTTTCATTGTTTTTTGTTCATTTTTGCTCATTTTTACATAAATTTTATATTTAGGAAATAAAAAATCTAACCATGAGGATTAAAGAAATTCAAAACCTAATCAAGTTTGTTGCTAAGTCTGGAGTAAGCGAAGTCAAGCTAGAAATGGAAAAGCTAAAGCTTACTATAAAAACTGGATCTGCAACACAAACAGTTGCTCAACAAGCAGCGCCTGTTGTGCAAACACCAGTTATAGCTGAGTCTGAAAAGCCAACAACAATGTCGCCAGAAAATCAACAAAAATCTGCTTCAGAGGCAGAATCTAAGTACATTACAATAAAGTCACCAATTATTGGAACATTTTACAGAAAACCTTCCCCAGACAAACCAGCTTTTGTAGAAATTGGAGATTCCATTTCTGAAGGAAGTGTTCTTTGTGTAATTGAAGCTATGAAGCTATTTAATGAAATAGAATCAGAGGTTTCTGGAAAAATTGTAAAGGCTTTAGTTGAGGATTCAATGCCTGTTGAATTTGATCAACCGCTATTTTTAATTGACCCGTCTTAAGCCATCATAAACCAAAGAATATGTTTAAAAAGATATTAGTTGCTAATAGAGGCGAAATAGCCCTCAGAGTAATTCGAACGTGTAAGGAAATGGGAATCAAAACAGTTGCCGTGTATTCTGTTGCTGATGCGGAGAGTATTCATGTAAAATTTGCAGATGAAGCAGTTTGTATAGGGCCTGCACCAAGCAGTGAATCATATTTAAGAATTGCAAATATTATATCTGCTGCAGAAATTACAAATACTGACGCCATACATCCTGGATACGGCTTTCTTTCAGAAAATGCAAAGTTCTCAAAAATATGTGACGAACATAATATAAAATTTATTGGGGCGTCTGCACAAATGATATTAAAAATGGGAGATAAAGCTAAGGCTAAGGCTACAATGTTACAGGCTGGAGTCCCTTGTGTGCCAGGGAGTGTGGGAATTATCGCAGATTTAAAGGAATGTGAAACAATAGCAAAATCAATAGGCTACCCCGTAATGCTAAAAGCTTCTGCAGGAGGAGGAGGAAAGGGAATGAGAGCCGTTTGGAATAAGAAACAGCTTGAAGAAGCATGGAATTCAGCCAAGCAAGAATCAAAAGCGGCTTTTGGCAATGACGACATGTACATGGAAAAATTAATTGAAGAACCAAGACACATAGAAATTCAAATTGTGGGAGACTCAAGAGGAAAGGCATGTCATCTTTCAGAAAGAGATTGCTCAATTCAAAGAAGACATCAAAAATTAACAGAAGAGGTCCCCTCACCCTTTATTACCCCAGAATTAAGAAGAAAAATGGGAAGAGCAGCAGTTAAGGCAGCTGAGTTTATTAGTTATGAGGGGGTTGGCACAGTTGAATTTTTAGTTGACAAGGATAAAGAGTTTTATTTTATGGAAATGAACACAAGAATTCAGGTAGAGCATCCAATTACTGAACAGGTAATTAATTATGATTTGATTCGAGAACAGATTTTAGTTGCTTCAGGAAAACTGATTTCTGGCAAAAACTATTTGCCTCAGCTACACTCTATTGAATGTAGAATAAATGCAGAGGATCCATATAATAATTTCAGGCCTTCTCCTGGGAAAATAACAACCTTGCATATGCCGGGAGGTCACGGAATTAGACTAGACACGCATGTTTATGCGGGCTATACTATTCCTCCAAACTATGACTCAATGATTGCAAAAATTATATCAACAGCCCAGACTAGAAAAGAAGCAATAAATAAAATGAAAAGAGCATTAGATGAATTTATAATAGAAGGAGTGAAGACAACAATTCCTTTTCACAGAAAGCTAATGGACGATCCTTCCTACAATTCAGGGAACTACACAACAAACTTTATGGAGAATTTTTCAATGGAAGAAGAGAAGTAAATAAATGAAAAAAATTATAGTTTTAGGATCAGGGCTTGTAGGCAGTGTTATGGCGAATGATCTTGCAGAAAATTACGAGGTTACATCTGTAGACATTTCAAACAAGAATTTAGAAAAAATACATTCAGACAAAATAAACAAAATCTGTGCAGATGTGTCAGAAAAAGAAGTTTTAGAAAATTTAATTAAGGATTTTGATTTGGTTGTAGGGGCTCTTCCAGGATTTATGGGATATAACATAATGAAGAGAGTTATTGAAGCAAAAAAAAACATTGTAGATATTTCTTTTTACCCTGAAGATCCTTTTAGCTTAGACAAAATAGCCAAGGAGAATAATGTTGTTGCTGTAATGGATTGCGGGGTAGCACCAGGAATGGGAAATATTATTTTTGGACATCACAACAAAACAATGAAAATCACTGATTATGAGTGTTTGGTTGGAGGATTGCCAAAAAAAAGAGAATGGCCGTTTGAATATCAAGCAGTTTTTTCTCCCATAGACGTAATAGAAGAATACATACGACCGGCAAGATATGTGCAAAACAATCAGCTTGTAACAAGAGAAGCATTATCAGATACTGAGCTTGTTGATTTTGAGAAAACAGGAACACTAGAAAGCTGGAACTCTGATGGATTGCGAACGTTGATTAAAACAATGAAACATGTTCCAAACATGATTGAAAAAACATTACGATACCCTGGATGTGTAGAGCATTTAAGAGTATTAAGAGAGTGCGGCTACTTTTCTTATGAGCCTATAGAGATAAATGGAAATAAAATTAGGCCAATTGATTTAACTTCAAAGCTTTTGTTTCCAATGTGGGAAATGAAAGAGGGTGACGAGGATTATACGGTAATGAGAATTAAAATTATTGGGGATGAGGGTGGAAAAAAAGTTTGCTATACCTATAATTTACTGGATAAATATCAGAATGAGACAATTTCAATGGCAAGGACAACTGGATATACGTGTACTGCTGTTGCAAATTTAGTTATAGGGGAAAAATATGATACAAAAGGAATATCTCCGCCTGAGTTTTTAGGTCATCACTTCGATGAGATTAATAAATATTTGGGAGATAGAAACGTAATTTATAATGTACAAAAACAATCTTTATAACAAATTACTCCTCTAAAAGAGCATTGATATCTTTAACAACTTGCTGGGCCTCAAGCATTAAAGTGCCATTATAAATTCCTCTAATTCTTTTAGTTTTGTCTACTAAAACAAAATATTCTGTATGCAGAAAATCAGTACTATCCTTAGAAAACCCTATGGTTTCTTCTGCAAAATAAGACTCTCTTGCAAGGGAATAAATCTCGCTTTTATTGCCTGTTAAAAAGTGCCAATTATTTGTTTTGATGCCATTAAACTCAACATAGTCTGCAAGCTTATCAGGAGTGTCAATCCAAGGCGTAACACTATATGACAAAATCGCAACCCTAGGATCATTAGAAAAAGCTTCTTCTACAAGTTTCATATTTCCAGTCATATCTGGGCAGATACTTGTACAGGAGGTAAACATAAAATTAGCAACGTGAATTTTGCCTTCTATTTCTTTGTTGCTGATTGTTTTTTCATTTTGGTTTATAAAGGAGAAATCTGATATTTTGTGAGAGATTATTTCTTCAATTTCTTCTTTATTTGACAGAAAATAGGGCGTAAAATCTGGGGAATTATAATAAGGAATAGACGCATTATTGGGACTACATGCAGCAACAAAAATAAGAATGAATATATTAATTAGTAAAAATACTATCCGAAACATTAACACAGTTTTTTATCCCCAGCAAACCATACCGACGATTATTTTTAATTACATAATTTGATTTGATTCTCCCATCAGCCCACCAAATTTTTTGAAATCCGTTTTCATATCCATTTTTATAATTTGATTCTCGCAAAAGACTACCATCCTTTTTCCATTCATACCTTTTTCCATGATATTCACCATCCTTAAAATTATATTCGAAAGCTATTTCTCCACTCATGTAGTAGCCCAAATATTGTCCTGTTTTTTTACCATTTTTAAACACTCTAACCTCCTTAAGGCTTCCATTATTATAGAATTTCTTCCAAATCCCATCTTTAAAACCTTTGTTATAGAAAGATATTGAGAGAGTGTCTTTTTGACTAGCACTTAGTTTAACCACATGTCCTGTATAAACCTCTCTATTAAGTTGAACATAGCGTTTGGTAAGATCTAGCCCTTTTTCATTATGAGAAACCCATTGATATTCTGGGCTGCCACAAGAGATAACCACAAAAAACAAAAAAAGGAATTTATTCACTGACTGTTCCAGGGCTTCCATAATAACCGCTTCCATTAATATAAGGATCACCTGCTGTTACATGATAGTGATACATTCCGTCTGGGAAATCAGCAGTTTCTGTAAAATGCCCATGATATTCATCTAAATCTGAGCTCACAATTGTTTGACCATTTTCTTCTGGGCCGTAAACTGGGAATCCATCAAGCAAAAACCCAATTAATGCTTCTTTTCCTTCATTTGTGGTAAGCCAAAAAGGCTCAAGGTGATAATGATATTTTCCGCTTGTCCCATTTTCTTGACCAGGGCCAAGAGGCGCAGGATGTCCATTATACTGATCAAAAGAATTAATTTCATTAGTTAGTGGATTGTTAGGCCCTGCATATTGATTATAGAAAGGAATGCCATTTAATGCAACTCCAATTGGCCCCATTGGAGTAGGGTTATTAGCAGAAGATTGTTCTGGGAAGGCTGGGATTTTAAAGGAAAGCGCAAGTTCTGAAATCCTGTTAGGATTTAAATTAAAATTTGTAACAAAAGGATTAGACCCATCATAAGCAACGTACATAGCGTCTTCCCATTGAGTATTAATAAAATATGGGCTTTGATGGTCTGGAACACCATTGGTGTTTATATAGATCCAGTCTTCTTCAATATATATATCAGAAGTAGTTCCATAAACGCTTTCATAAATAGATAGCGGAATTAATGAAGAGACTTCATCATCATCATTATCTGAATTATCTGATGAATCGTTATCATAGTTTGAATCATTACTACAGCCAGAAAAACCCAATAATAATGTTAGAAAACATAGAAGTTTGAATTGCATTTTTTTAGTTTTTATTACTAATGCCAAAAATTATGTCATTAATTTATTGTTTGATAAATTTTTGAGAACTTATAAGTGTTTCTTTTGTGATAATCCTTAGGATATATTCCCCGGCACTTAGCCCAGAGACATCGATTGAATTAATATTGTTAGTCAATTTATAATTAAGCACTCTTCTGCCCATTATATCAAAAACACTAATAATGGACTGATCTAAATCTAATGACGAGTTTATTGTTAAGTTGCTTTTCACAGGGTTTGGATACAGAACAAGGTCTTCTACAAACGAATTTGGGAGACTTAATGTTTCTCCTTCAGTTATATTAATTGTTGTGTTAATAGCAGGGCTGTTTATAACGTCAACAGTCCCTGAAGGCCAATATACTGTGATGGAGCTAACTGATGAGTCTGAACCAATTCCAAAATGAGTATTAAGGGAGCTCATATATCTAAAACCAGACCCGCTAACAACATCTCTAATTTGTGTTCCAATACCAGGAGAATTAATTTCAACCCTAGCGCCAATTCCATTTGTATTACTGGTTATACCGGTGGTTGTAACTTTTAGCCAATTGTTATTGTTACCATCATTTAGGTATAAATTAGTCCCATTAAACACATCAACAAACCCATCATTATTTGCATCTCCAATAGCACCAGGTCCAGGAGTTCCAGCAGTATATAATGAAAAGGTGAAATCTCCATTGTTTAACAAAATCTCCCCGTTAGTGAAAATGTCAATATACCCATCATTGTCAACATCTGCAGCATTGTTTTCTATTCCATAAGGAGCCCCTTCAACTTCCGATCCAACAGTGATGTCTGTGAATGTGCCATCCCCATTGTTTTTCATTAATTTATGCCCTCCATCTCCAGAAGAACTGGCTCCAACATATACATCCATATACCCATCATTGTCAAAATCTCCCCAAGCAGAAGACCAGGTTTGAATAGGGTCCCCTAAATTAGAACTATTATCATGCCCTCCATCAGGATAATATGAATTATACCATCCAGTTACATCTGCTACATTTGAAAAGGTACCGTCTCCATTATTTCTCCATAATTCATTATTTTTCCACTGCACATTACCTCCTCTACATTTAGCAATAAACATATCTATATCCCTGTCATTATCATAGTCAATCCATACAGAACCATAATTTCCGCCTTCTTGAGCAGAGGTGTCCCATGAAGCCAGCTCATATGCTACTCCACCCACACCAGAAGTGATTCCATTTTCATTTGGTCCTTGAAAAAACTCTAACACACCATTGCCATCATTAATATAATAAACTGTAGCCTCGACATCATGGCATACAAAGGCATCTAGATGGCCATCATTATTAATGTCAACAAAATTTGATCGTTGAGAAAAAACGTATTCTGAGCCAGAGATTTCTGTATAGGAGGTTCCATCTGAATTGGCCTGCATAAAAGTAACTCCACTACCGCCACCATAAAGCAAATCATTATAACCATTTCCATCAAAATCCCCTGCTGCCAGACTCCATCCAGGAGTGTTGTCAGCATGAGAGGTTTCAATATTTACAGGATTGAAGCCGCCACCTTCTAGTTGGTAGTGAATATTTATGCTTGTTTGTTGAATTGAAACCAAGTCATCTAGCTTGTCATTATTCATATCTACAAGAGCTCTTTCAGAGCCAATAGTAGAAACAGCTTCCACGGTAAAATCAAATGGTGGAGGCGGAGGCGGATCAGACTCTATAAGCTGAAATTCAAAACTTTGATTTTCCCACCTATCATCCCATGCGATATAATAACTCTCTCCAGCATATACATAAAAGGACTCAACAGACAAATATCCTGCCCCACTGTCATCATCTCCAGCAACACAGCTAAGATCATCACAAGCTCCTTGATATACATGAAATCTTGTGTCAAGACCGTCATTAACTCCAAGGTCTGTAGTAATAGTTGTTAAATAATCATCATTAGGGGAATACATATACCATTCGAGATTTCCATTGGACGCATCATATTCGCTGCAGTTTAATGAAAAATGTTCACCATCTATATTATCTACATAATGAGTTCCAGGGCCTATTGTGATAGGGTTAGAACAAGAATCTCCGTCCCCACTTTGTGAAAAAACAGACGGCAAAGTTAAAACAGCAGCTACAATCAACATTAATTTTTTCATATTCTATTTTTTTTAATAATCATTGAAATACCCATAAGGATTAACATCATGGGCCAAAAGTTCTTAACAACATAAGAAAAGAAATTCCATTCTACAAAATATATGTCTAATTGAAAAATAATTCCAACAACTATTAATGTAATAGCTCCAAGGTGTGTTTTGTGTTCTGGTTTTTTCATAAAAAGGACCTAATTACAATCTATATCTAATGAAGTTATCCATTCTTCAATCAAATCTACGGCCCCTTGATGTACAAGCGTTCTGCCTAGTAATGGCATTCTATATTCTTCTTCAACAGATGCCATTCTAAAATGGAGAACTGATCTGATGAAATTACCAGGAGCAACGATTAAATCTGTTCCATTTCCTAAGTCTGTATCAGGAGCAAGACAGAGGCCTAAATTAGTTAAATCCTCAGTTGAATCAAAATCAAGTCTTATAGGACGATATTCACAATGGGTATTATCTGAGTGGCAATGAGCACAATTTACATCTAAATAGGACCTAACTCTTAATTCCAATGAATTTGAGGATTCTGTCCAGTCAACCATAGTTTCTATGTTGTCAGAAACACTATATAGGTATCCAAAATCTATCCATTTTTGAATTTGATTCATACTTTGATTTCCGTAATTGAAAGTTTTGTTAATGTTTTTTGGCTTTACTCCATTAGGAGTAGAAGTATCGTATACTTTATGACAAGTAATACATTCAGAGGCGCTGGGGATCCTATAATTAACCGTATTAGTAATACTGTTTTCCGTCCACTCTATTTCAACAGTGCTCCCATCTAAATCATATACGGCCTCTGTTTGTTCGTCATTCCAAACATAATTTGCAAAAATCCAACCCTCATCTTTTTTAATCATAAGCCGGGTTTCAATATTTTTTGTTTCATTTAATGGAGCAACACCATTATAAAAGAAATTCTTGATTAAAATTGTTCCGGCAGGAAAATCAAAAACTTCAGCATCATCTATATAATAGGCCGTTTGGTCTTGTGGCATCCAGAGAAAACGATTTTTTCCTGAATAGTCTGAAAAAAGAGGGTTAATTAAATCATAAGGCAATACGCCATATACTGGGGCAAGGTTTTTTATCTCTCCTTGAAAAAAATTATATGTAGATAAATTTGAATAAGGCATTGCCTGAAGATTAAAATATACAGGGGAGTATGCAATATGCACATACTCTTCATCCATTGAGCAATTAAAAAAAACAACTGTCCAAGACAAAAAGAAAAACGAGAATATTTTATTATAAATTTTTGTTCTCACCACTACTAATGTGGCCTAAAAATACAAAAATTATATCATAAGATTTATTCAACTATATGGCGGGGAATTCTGTTTCCTGAAATACCACTGATTAGCTCATATGAGATAGTACCCGCTGAAGAGCACAAATCTTCAGCAGTATGAACTTCATCAAATATAATTACCTGATCGCCTTCTTTACATTTAATATTTGAGACATCGACCATTATGGCGTCCATACAGACATTCCCCGCAATAAATGCTTTTTGCCCATTTATAAAAACAAACCCTTTTCTATTTCCAAAGATTCTAGTAATACCATCAGCGTGACCAATTGGTATTGTTGCAATTTTTTCATTTTCTTGGCTAAAGTGTGAGCGATTGTAGCCAACACTTTCGTTCTTATTTATAGTGTGGATTTGTGAAATAACAGATTTTAGTCGATGAACAGGGGATAGCTTAATTTTGGGATTCCCGCTAAAACCATACAAACCTATTCCTGATCTAACCATATCATAATGAGCTTCAGAGAAATTTATTAGCCCAGAGGTATTACAGATATGAAGCATAGGAGTATATTCTAATTTGGAAATAATATTCGAGCTCATAATGTTAAACAATTCAATTTGTTTTTTTGAGAATGATGTTTCAGAAATCTCTTCACTCGCTGCCAGATGCGAATAAATACTCCTAACCACAATATTGCTAGATTCCAGGATTTGTGAAACAACAACAGATAAATCCTCTAAACGAAAACCAACCCTATTTAATCCCGTATTTAGCTTTACGTGTACAGGGTATTTTTTCAAGTTATTTTTTTTTAAAAATTCCAAAAACTCTTTCAAAATACTAAAGGAATATAAACTTGGCTCTAGATCAAATTCCACAATTTGTTTTATTGAACTAACCTGGGGTAGTAATACAAGAATAGGGGTTTTTATGCCTGCTTTTCTTAAAATTACCCCTTCAGAAGCAAAGGCAACAGCAAAATAATCTATATCTAATTCTTGAAGTTTCTTTGATATAATCAAAGCGTCGCCACCATAGCCATTGGCTTTTACAACAGCCATTAATTTTGTGTGTTTTTTTGAAAGCAGAGATTTAATATGAAAAAAATTCTTCTCTAATGATTTTAAATTAATTTCAAGAACAGACTGTTGAACCTTGTTCATTTTTTGCTCTTTTTTGGGCCGAGGCTTTTAGCATCCGAGACTTTAATTTTTTTTGTCCTTTTGATCATTCGCTTAAAAAATGTGGCTCTGCACAGAGGCTGATACTCTTCTTCCTTGCCTAACATAATTAAGTCATCATTTTTAGCTTTTCTGTAACTGTATTGCGCAAGACCTCCTGTCTTTGAACAAATTGCGTGAACTTTAGTCACATACTCTGCTGTCGCCATTAGGCCTGCCATTGGCCCAAAAGGTTTTCCCGTATAGTCCATATCGAGCCCTGCAATTATAACCCGAACACCATTATTTGCTAATGCATTGCAAACCTCGATTATTTCATCATCAAAAAACTGAGCTTCATCAATTCCAACGACATCACATTTTTTTGCGATATTATATATTTCGATAGCACTTGAAACAGTGTTACATTTAATTTTATTTTTATCGTGAGAAACAATTTTTGATTTGCGGTTCCTTGTATCAACAATTGGCTTAAAAATAGCCACTTTTAGCTTGGCAAATTCTGCTCTTTTTAGACGTCGAATTAATTCTTCGGTTTTTCCTGAGAACATAGATCCACAGACCACTTCAATCCATCCAAATTGTTTGCCATATTTCAAAGTATTTTCAAGAAACATTTCGTATTTTTAAAATTACAGGTTAATTTAAATAAATTAGATTTTTAAAGAAATAAATTTAATAAAAATCAAACACCTATTTACCCAAATTAAAATAAATTCTTTTAAGGAGCAATGAGTAAGCTATATATTGTACCAACACCCATAGGAAATTTACAAGACATAACTTATAGAGCAGTTAAAATGTTATCTGAGGTAGACTTAATATTAGCAGAAGACACAAGAGCTTCAAAGACCCTTCTAAAACACTATAATATATCTACCAAAATGATTTCATATCATATGCATAATGAACACAGAATCACAAAAGGTGTCATTGAAAAATTAGAAAAGGGAACCACTATGGCAATTATTAGTGATGCAGGAACCCCAGGAATTTCTGACCCAGGGTTTTTATTAATAAGAGCATGTATTGAAAATAAAATTCCTGTTGAATGTTTGCCAGGAGCCACAGCATTTGTTCCAGCTCTTTTGCAGTCTGGAATACCAAGTGATAGGTTTCTTTTTGAAGGATTTCTTCCGCACAAAAAAGGAAGAAAAAAGAAATTATCTCAACTTTCAAAAGAAAATAAAACCATCATTCTGTATGAGTCTCCACACAGGCTGATAAAAACTTTAGAGGATCTATGTGAATATTTTGGAGGAGAAACAACAGCAAGCCTTTCAAGAGAATTAACTAAAATCTATGACGAGACAATTCATGGAACATTAACATCAATTAAGAATCATTACAATAAAAAAAAGCCAAAAGGTGAAATTGTTATAGTGATTGCATCTAACAATTAATATATGACAAACAAAGTAATTACAAAATGGACTGAAGGAATGAGCTTTGAAACTATTAGTCCAAACGGAATCTCATTAAGATTAGGATCTTCATTAGAAGGAGATAGCGAGAAGATTGCTAGTCCAAAAGCATTAATGCTTTCTTCTTTGGCTGTATGTTCAGGAATAGACGTAGTTTCAATATTAGAAAAAATGAAAATAGAGCTAAAAGAGTTTAAAATAAATACTGTTGGTAGCTTGACACAGGAACATCCAAAATATTATAACAAGGTTTCGATGGAATATCATTTTTATGGCGATCAATTGGACAAGGAAAAAATTAATAAAGCAGTTAATTTATCTGTTACAAAATATTGTGGGGTAATGGAGATGTTTAGATCCTTTGCAGAAATTACAACAGAAATTTATTATAATTCATAGCATTAATGATTTGGGAATTAGAAAAAGCGCAAGACGAGTCTAAAATAAAAGCACTGCAAGACCAACTTAATGTAAGCAAGCTAGTGTCAACGCTACTATTAAATAGAGGGATAGACACTTTTGATAAAGCAAAAATTTTTTTTAGACCTTCTTTGAACGATCTACATGATCCTTTTTTGATGCAAGACATGCAAAAAGCAGTTGATAGAATTCAACAGGCTATTAAAGAAAAGGAAAAAATTCTAGTTTTTGGAGACTATGATGTTGACGGAACTTCTTCAGTTGCCTTAGTAAGCTCTTTTTTAAACAAACAGACAAACGACACGATTTTAACCTATATCCCTGATAGAGACAGTGAGGGTTATGGAATTTCACTAAAATCAATTGACTTTGCTGCATCAAATAATGTTAAATTAATTATTGCATTAGACTGCGGCATACAGGCGCTAGATCAAGTTGAATATGCTAGAGAAAAAAACATTGATTTTATTATTTGTGATCATCACACACCTTCTAAAGAAATCCCAAAAGCCATAGCCGTTCTAAACCCCCTTAGAGAAGATTGCAAGTATCCTTTTAAGGCACTATGTGGCTGTGGAATTGGCTTTAAGCTAATTCAAGGACTTACTATTGTTATGGAAAACACTATAGAAGACATAAAAGAATATTTAGATTTAGTTGGGCTTGCAATTGTCGCTGACATTGTTGCATTGACTGGAGAGAATCGCATCCTATGTTACTATGGGCTAGAGCAAATAAACAAATCTCCAAGAGTTGGATTAAAAGCAATCATTGACACTTTTGAAAAAGAAACTATAACAATTAATGAATTGGGGTTTTATCTTGGCCCTAGAATTAATGCTGCAGGGAGAATGGAGTCAGGAAATTTAGCAGTTGAATTATTAGTAGAGGAAAATTTAGAGAAGGCCGCAGAATTGGCAGAGAAATTAAATCAATTAAATATCGAGAGAAGAATATTAGACAAAGAAACAACTCAAGAGGCAATTAGTGAAATTAAGAAACATAAGAATGAAGAATCCAGTACCACTGTAGTTTGTAATCCCGATTGGCACAAAGGAGTTATAGGGATAGCAGCATCAAAATTAATGGAAACTTACTATAGGCCCACTATAGTATTTACTTCAAGCAATAACCTTTTTGTGGGCTCAGCAAGGTCAGTAAATGGATACAATGTACATGCAGCAATTGAGAAATGTAAGGAGTTTGTTGTAGAGTTTGGAGGACATAAATATGCGGCAGGAATCAAAATTAAAAAAACCCAATATAAAGACTTTAAAGCTAAATTCGAAGAAGTGGTAAGCAGTACAATCGACAAAAGCATGACAAGCAAAAAAATTACTGTTGAAGCCGAAATAGTATTAGAGGAAATAACCCCAAAGTTTTATAGGATACTAAAACAGTTTGCTCCTTTTGGTCCTGGAAATAAAACCCCTATATTTAGTGCTAAGAATTTACGTGACACGGGTTATGCAAAGGTCGTAGGGAAGGACAATACACATTTAAAATTTAATTTAACGCAGCAAAATAGCGCAAAAATACACAATGCAATAGGCTTTGGTCTTGCCGAGAAATATCCAAACATTTTGAATAAAAAAATTTTCAATGCAGCATTTACTGTTGACGAGAATTATTGGAAGGGAAAGGAAAATATTCAACTAAAAATAATAGACATAAAAAACTAATTTTTGGAAAACAAGCTAGATCCATACGCAGCACTTAGATACAAGGAGTTTAATATATTCCTTCTTATTCGATTTATTTTAGTTATTGGCTGGTCCATGCAATTTATTATTGTAGAATGGGAGGTTTATAATTTAACCAAAGATCCACTTTCTTTAGGATTAATTGGTTTGGCTGAAGTTATTCCTGCGGTTTCAATGGCTTTGTTTGCTGGACACATTGTAGATCAGAACGAAAAGAAAAAACTGTTTGTATATGCTATATTAGCTTTTTTCCTTATTGCATTAGGCTATTATTTTATTACAAGCCCATATGTTTATTCAACATATGAATCTAAAGAAATTGTGCTTGGAATATATCTCCTTGTGTTTTTAGGAGGGTTCATTAGAGCGTTTTTTGGGCCTATAATTTTTTCTTTAGTTGCTCTAATTGTTCCAAAAAAATTATATCCGAACGCTGCAACATGGAGTAGTTCAACATGGCAGTTAGCCATTGTCGCCGGCCCTGCGCTTGCAGGATTTTCAATTGCATGGATTGGCATTCATGACTCAATGGGGTTTGTGCTTGTCGCTATTTTGGCAGGCTTGCTATTGACAATATTTATTAAGAAGAAACCAATACTTAATCCAAAAATTGGAGAGCCCATTTTACAGAGCTTGAAGGCAGGGCTTGCTTTTGTTTACAGGACAAAAGCAATTTTAGCAGCCATTACTTTGGACATGGTGGCTGTATTGTTTGGAGGAGCTATAGCATTACTGCCTATTTATGCACAGGATATATTAGAGGTTGGACCAGAAGGCTTTGGAATTTTAAGGGCAGCACCCGCGGTTGGTTCTGTATTGATCATGTTTATCTCGGCATATATTCCGCTTACCAAAAACGCAGGCAAGAAATTACTACTGGCAATTTTTGGGTTTGGACTTTCAATAATTGCTTTTGGAGTATCTTCTATTTTTTGGGTATCAGTAATTGCCTTATTTTTATATGGCGTGACTGATGGAGTATCCATGATTATCAGACAAACCATATTACAGCTAAAAACCCCAGATGAAGTTAGAGGAAGAGTGGCTTCGGTAAACTCCATTTTTGTGGGATCATCTAATGAACTTGGAGCTTTTGAAAGCGGTTTTACAGCCAAGCTAATGGGGACCGTTCAGGCAGTTGTATTTGGAGGGCTAATGACAATATTAACTGTTGGATTTACTGCAATTAAATTTCCAGATTTTAGAAAATTAGATTTAACAAAAGACATGAATGAGGCCTAATCTTTGTCAAGCAAAACCTGACGACCATCAAAAACAGCATAACTAAAATGGGTAATCCAGTCACCAAGATTTATATATATTGAATTAGGTTTTAATTCAATTTCTAAAGGAATATGTCTGTGGCCAAAAATAAAATAATCATAATGCTCGTTTTTTAGCTTCTCTTTACAATATTTTGTTAGCCATTCATTTTCATTGCCATTAAAATTGAGATCCTCTAAGGATGATTTCAATCTGTTTTTATTAGACAGATATTTCCCAAGCTTTATCCCTAGATCTGGATGCACACATCTAAAGCACCAATTAAAAAAAGGGTTTTTAAAAATCTTTTTCATTATTTTAAATGATTTATCCCCAGGACCTAACCCATCACCATGGCCCACAAAAAATTTTTTGTCATTTATAGTAAATATTTTTGGCTTATTGTGTACAGTTAGATTTAATTCTTTTTGAAAGTAATCTACAAGCCACATATCGTGATTGCCAGCAAAGTAATGTATTGGAACACCTGCGTCAGATATTTCAGCAAGTTTTCCCAATGTTCTGGTAAAACCTTTTGGCACCACTTCATTGTATTCGAACCAGAAATCAAAAATATCACCAACTAAAAAAACAGCTTCTGCATCTTTTTTGATTGTGTCTAGCCAAGAAACAAATTTTTTTTCACGAACTAAACTCTCTTCCAAATTAGGAGCACCAAGATGATTGTCTGATGCAAAATAGATTTTCTTGCCTTGTGTGAGTTTCATACTATATTCTTTTAAATATACTTAAAGATTAATTATCTGCGGCAAACCACTCAGAATAAGAGGTGTCAGTCTCTTGAAGCTTAAGAGAGTGGAGCTGTATATTTTCTGGCAACGCATTATTAATTTTATTAGCTATATCAATAATCATGCCTTCGCTCGTTGGCTGGTAGTTTACTAGAATAACTTTATGCCCCTGACCCTTTAATATTTTGGCAAGGTCAACATGTGGAGTGTTTTGGTTAAATATTATTGAATGATCAAAACCCTCAACCACTTCCTTTTTAACAATTGATTTCAAATCAGAAAAATCAATGACCATTCCATGCTTAACATTATCTTTGTCTTTAATAGGTTCGCCAATAACAGTTACATACAATTTATAGCTATGGCCATGCACATTTTTGCATTTACCATCATAACCATATAAAGCATGGCCTGTTTCAAAAGTGAACTTCTTAGTTATTCTTATCTTGCTCATTTTAACACATCAAATTTACATTTTTTCAAAGGATTAATTCATAACAATAAAATGGATCTTGGCTTTGGTTAAGGAAATACACGTTTTCTAACCTAATGTATCCTCTTTGTTCATAGAATCTTTGGTTTCTTGTGTTTTTAGAAAAAGCATCTAAGCGTATTGACTCATAATTGTTTTGTCTGCCATAATTTTCAGCAAAATCCATTAATTTCTGGGCACATCCTTTCCCTTGCTTTTTGGGATCAACAGCAAGCCTATGAATATAAATATTTTTATTGCTTTTTGACAACCACTTTACTGAACTGTATTCTTGATCCATATGAGTACTAATACCTATACAGCCAATTATTTCATTGTCATTTTCAACTACATATAACCAACAGTTTTCTATATCATTTTCAAAATCTTTTTTGATTGGATAATGCTCATTCCATTGATATATGTCTTTGGACATCAGATCTATTGCGCATGCTTTAGTGATAGACAAAATTGTCTCAATATCTTCTGTCTTTGCTTTTCGAATAGCCATAGAAACATGGTTAATAAAAAAACAAATTTAAGATTAATTAGATTTCCAAATAGATTATTTTTGAATTATGAATTTATTCCTTTCAGCATTAATGATTTTTGTATTAAGACTAGTTGACCAGTCTTTAACAACAATAAGAGTGCTTATAGTAGGCAAAAAGCCTTTTTTAGGAGCAGTAATAGGCTTAGTAGAGTCAGCAATATGGATAATCGCTGTTTCTCAAGTAATAAAAGATGTTGATGACCCAGTTCTAATTTTTGGATATGCACTAGGTTTTGCAGCAGGGACAGTACTGGGCTCATATATTGAGAGGATTATTGGAATCGGCAGCACGGTTGTAAGAGTTTTTTCTTCTGCAAATTCTCCTAGTGTAGCAAAAGCCTTAAGAGATAAAAATTTTATGGTTACGGTAATTAATGGAGAAGGAAGAGATGGCACTGTTAATATTTGCTGGTGTATTGTACGAAGGAGAAAAGTAAGGAAGGTTTTGTCAATAATAAAATCTGTTAACCCAGAGGCATATGTTACAACAGATTTTGCAAATCCCACTTCATTAGGAAAATAAATGGGGGATGTAGCTCAGCTGGCTAGAGCACTTGACTGGCAGTCAAGAGGTCGTGGGTTCGAGTCCCATCTTCTCCAC